>Ga0307505_10001445_pt1 | contig 19196 bp, 18 predicted proteins | sample 23_S_MG_FD_202183 | JGI IMG/M metagenome (GOLD analysis project Ga0307505, IMG submission 202183) | Soil microbial communities from Populus trichocarpa stands in riparian zone in the Pacific Northwest, United States - 23_S | ecosystem: Environmental > Terrestrial > Soil > Riparian zone > Trees...
GATTCACGAAGGGGCCGGAGGACAGATCGACCGATGGTTGACGAATGGCACCGTCGACATCGGAGTGACCTACCGCTATGGGCAGAAGCCGCATCCCGATGAAACACGCTTGCTCGGCCTCCGGTCCTATCTGGTCGGATCCCGCGGAGATCCGTGTCTCCGGCATGAGACGATCCCATTCCGGAACCTCGACGGACTGCCGCTGGTATTGCCCAGCGCGCCGAGCGCAGTTCGAACGTTTTTGGACCGGCTCGCACAGCAACAGCGGATCCGGCTCAACGTAGTCGCAGAGGCCGACTCCGGACAGAACCAGAAGGCCGCAGCGTCGCAACGAGGCATCTACACGATAGTACCGATTCATGCCGTCGTTGAGGACCTTGAACTCGAGATCCTTCAGGCAACTCGAATCGTCCAGCCCGAAGTCTATCGTTACATCACGCTGTGCTTTACATCGGCCCAGCCGCTTTCCCAAGCCGCCCGCGAGATCAGCAATCTGATTCGCAGACTGCTGGGCCGTCACCAGTCGTCGATACTCGATGGCGACATAAGGCCGCGCTTCCCGCTGGCCAGTCGAGTTTGAGCGCCGCCTCACTCGAGTTTGAGCCCCGCCTCACGGATGACCTTCGACCACTTTTCCCGTTCGTTAGCGAGGAACTGCGTGAACTCTTCGGGCGACATCGCGACGGCGTCAAACCCTCGGGAGGTCAGCTGTTGCGCGATCTCCGGGTTCTCGTAGGCCTTCTTGAGTGTGCGAGACAGCTTTTCAACGATGCTCGGTGGCGTGCCAGCGGGCGCAAAGAGACCGAGCCATCCGACGGCAGTGAAGCCGGGGTATCCAAGTTCGGCAATCGTCGGTGTGTCCGGGAATACCGGACTACGCTTCAGGTCGGTCGTGACTATCAACCTGACTTTTCCGGAAGTGATGTTCGCACGCTGCGTGGCCAACACATCGGACATGAAGTTCAATCGTCCTCCCAACAGGTCCATAGTCGCCGGAGGGGAGCCTGTGTAGGGAACAGCCGTGACATTGATGCCCGCATCTCGTTTGAACATCTCCACGGCCAGATGGGATGCAGCTCCCAACACGGTTACGCCATACATTAGTTCGCCCGGCGCCTTCTTGGCCGCAGCAACGAGGTCTGCCAGTGTTTTGATTGGCGAACTCGCCGGCACGATGAAGCCATTGTTGAACGTCGAGATCAAGGAAATCGGCGCGAAGTCCTTGACGCTGTTGTAGGGCTGCTCTTTGCTATACAGGAACTCATTGGTCGAATGGGTTCCGGTGGAACCTACCAGAAGGGTATAACCATCGGGTTCGGCGGAAGCCACGATTCGCGCTCCGATGCCGCCATTGGCGCCGGATCGATTCTCAACGATAACGTTCTGCCCCAGGAGAAGGCCGATCTCTTTGGCGATGATCCGACCTTGAATGTCGGCTCCGCCTCCGGGAGGGAACGGAACGATGATTCGAATCGGCTTGGAAGGATAGGCAGGATCCGGACGGACGTCCGATGCGTTCGATAGTCCGCTCAGCGCCGTTGCGGCTACCGCCGTAGCAGCGATAAGAAGGCGACGACGCGCAAGCGACTGATCAAGGTTGTGCAACCACTTCGTTGAGTTCATATGTCTGATGTCTCCTAATGTTTTTATGACACAGTAAGATTAAAAAGTGTTCAATCGTCCAATCGGCGATCCGTCGCCAGTGCAGCGAATCGTCAGTCGAAGACACCGGCAGCGAGCACTCGGTCATACTCGTCCTCGGATAGACCAAGGGAAGCCGTGAGCACTTCGCGGGTATGCTCTCCAAGCCTCGGCCCGCGAGCTTCGATCCGTGGTTCACTGTCCGAGAACCGCCAGGGAGATCGGTACAAGTCCTCTCGACCGTATTCAGGAATCGAGATTCCTTGCAGAATGCATCGCTGTCGAAATAGAGGGTAGTCTCGCTGCTCCTCGATGGAGAGAACGGGCGACGAGGCGACACCTGCCGCTCGGAGCTGAGCAGATAGCGCATCGCGATCCCGAGACTGCGTCCACCGGGAGAGCGCAGCATCAAGGAGATCCCGGTGGCGAATGCGGTCCTCGGGCGTCTGAAAACGCGCATCGCATGACCACTCACTTTCCGGGTCCAATCTGCGTAGCGAGTTCCATTGGTCCGGCGTCGCGGCAGAGATGGTCAGCCATTGATCGTCGCCCGCAGCTGGATAGATACCGTGCGGCGCATGCCCCGCATCGCCGTTACCTAGCGGCACCGGTGGAACGCCGAGCCGCTGCGCGGCCAGCAGATAGGGCGTCACATTGCAGATCAACGACTCCGTCTGCGCCAGATCGATGAACACCCCCTCGCCGGTCGTCTGGCGCCGGTAGAGCGCAGCGAGAAGCGCAAGCAGTCCAAACGTTGTGGCACTGGGATCGCCAAACCCGAAGCCGATACAACCCAGCGGAGTCTTGCCGCGATAGCCAACCAGGCTATCCAGCCCACCGTAGCTCGACATCAGCGGTGCATAAGTTCGCATTCCCGAAAGCGGCCCGAACTGACCAGCCCCGGACATCGACAACATCACGAGCCCTGGCACCTCTTGGCTCAAGGTTTCGTACCCAAGTCCGGCACGGTCCATGGCACCCGGTACCATGTTCTCGATGACGACGTCGCAAGTCCTCGCCAGCGATCGCAGCAAGAGGACGGCCTCAGGATTCTTGAGATTCAGCGAGACACTCTTCTTCCCGTGATTGATCTGATGGAACAGCGGCGACATCTCCGTGCTGTCGCCATCGACCATGACGTCGTCGCGATAGACGGCACCCAGCAGACGAGAGCCGTCCATTCTCCCGCGGTGCTCGACCTTGATTACTTCCGCGCCGTACTCGGTCAGTAGGCCGGTCACCCAAGGGGCCGACCAAACCCAGCCGAAGTCCAGAACACGTAGGCCTCCCAGAGGTCGATCGTCGCGTCCCAGAGGGCATCGAACCGCCTCATTCATTCCGGCGCAAAGCATATGACCACTCACTTCGGCCGCGGGCTCCTCGCGCGACTGGGTCATCCGGAACGGCAGCCCCGGGGCCAGTGTCGACTGCCCTTCGACGACATGCCGCCCGAAGAACTTCCGCGACTTGAGTTGTGGATATTCAATGACTTCGTCGACAGTCCTGATCGATACAGCCGTCAGTTTGAAGTCCGCAGCAATCTGGTCAAACTGATCTCGCGTGATGTCCGCCAGCCAGGCCGACACCAATGCATCAACCTCTTCAGGATACTTGGTCCCCATCGCGCGAAGTCGCTGGTATCTCGGCTCCCCGGTCCATACCGGATCACCCATGGCCTTAACCATCCGCAGCCACTCGTCCCTGTTGACACCCACTAGGGTGACCGCCCCATCTTTGCAGGGCAGGATGACGAACGGATAGGTACCCGCCGACGCGTACGGCCGGCGACCAGCCCGCCTCCACTTCATCCCATGGGGTATGTAGTAGCGGCAATTCACGCCCACATACGAGGCGAGGACCTCTGCTAGCGCAACATCGACGACGCGTCCCGAACCAGTCTCCCGCGCCGTCAAGCAAGCCAGAAGGCTGGCGGCCGCCAGATTCGAGCCCGCCTGATGTTCGACCACGCCCGGAGGAAAGGAAAGTGGAGCGCTGGCCGGTTCGCCCAGCACCCATGAAACCCCGCTGACGGCCTGAGCGTCCAGGCACGTTGCCGAGACTTTTCGTCCCTCCTCTCCACCAAAGACACTAGTTACTCCGACTACCAATCGAGGGTAACTAGCTCGAACTTCCTCCAGCGATCGGCCGATACAAGATTCTGTCAGCGACAGACAATCAGTCAACAGCAAATCGCACTCGCCGAGTGCGTCGGCCGCCAGACCCCATTCACCCGCCCGCGGCTTCTTCGCACGTGTTTTTAAGCCATCAAGGTAGAAGTCGTAGGCGAAGCGAACGGGATCGCCACCCAAGAAGCCGTCGGGGCGCCCCTCAATCAGGCCAACATCAGCACCTAACCGCGCAAGAAGCGAGCCCGCATAGGCACCCGCGATGCCGCCAGCGTGAACCAAGACACGGAGCGGGTGGTCGCATCCGGGCGAGTCGAGAGGGACACTACTTAAGGAACTGTGTTCGCGCATGAAGTCGTAGTCGGTGAGGAAGTAACAGAGAGTCGACGCACCGTGGCGCCAATCTATCGATCCGATCGTAGGCGAGCTAGAGAGCGAGATGCATATCTGCTATGCACTTGCCACCATAGATCGGCTCACCGGTCTGGCTGCGCTTCAGCGCACGGTCAACGCGCTACAGCGAATCGGCTCAGCCATGACAATTCGCGAGGCGAGTGAGCTATCGTCGGAGAGTGCATCATCTAGGAGCTGTGCCTCTTCCCTCCTCGCGAAAGCACCGCCTCCAGTGGATTCGCCAGCTACGGCATAACAGCTGGCTTTCATCGAGACTCGTGCAGAAGAGCACAAGTTTTCGCGCATCGCCGACTGTCCTCCATGGCGGAAGTCATTTTCCGGTCCGCCGTTCGCAGCTTTCTGCACGCTCACTATCCGGATGTTTTACGCAACGTGCCGAGAAGATTGCATTGGAACGAGGTTGTCGACTGGTATCTGACTCTCTCCCGGAAGCGGGCCGACCTGCGGGTGGTGACCTTGCAGCTGCCCGAGCGGTAGCCCGGGGCTACTTCTTCTCGCCGAGCAGCTTGAAGGTGCCGATCGCCTTTGCGAGGATCTTGCCGGCGTCGTCGCGCGCCTCTGACTCACAGAACGCCGTCGAATGGCCGGCGTGCAGGACGCGTGCCTCGGCGTGGATGTGATCAGAGACACCCGCGTTCATGAAACCGATGCTCATGTCGACGGTGAGCACCCCGCCGTCCACGCCGTAGTGGCCGCGCACGGCGGCACTCATCACAGAGTCGAGCATCGTCATGACCACGCCGCCGTGCGCCGCGCCCCAGCTGTTCAGGAGCTCGGGGCGCCTGTCGAGCACGATGACGGCACGCGTCTTCGACTGCTCGGTGACCTTGATGCCGACATGCTCGACAAACGGGACGCGGACGCGGGTGAACTGCTGGTTCATAGCAAAATCATTGCACACCGCCGGGACGGCACTTGATTTGGTGATCCCCTGTACTCCCTCAGAGTTCGTAGCCCGGCAGAACGCGGTCGAGCTTGCGCTTGAGCGACGGCCACTCAAGGTTGCCTTGAGTGACATCCATGTGCTTCTCCAAGAACTCGTCCATCGCAGCTAGCGATTGCGCGCTGGGCTGGCGGATGCGCGCACCGGAAGCCATCAGATCCACCTGGATCTGGCAGGCAGCATTCAGGCGATACATGTAGTAGAACGCCTCAGCCACGGAGCCCCCGCACGTGAGCAGGCCGTGGTTGCGCATGACCATGGCTTTCTTGCTGCCTAAATCGCGCACGAGCGACCTGCGCTCAGAGCCGCTGGTCACCGGTCCTTCATAGTCGTGGTAGACCACTTCGTTCGCGATGAGCATGGCGTTCTGATGAACGCGCTGCAGCCCGCCTTCCATGCATGACACTGCAACACCGGCGCGCGTATGCGTATGCAACACGCAAACGACGTCAGGACGCGCCGCATGGATCGCGCTATGGATCACATACCCGACGGTGTTGACTCCGTATGGCACGTCGGGCTTTTCCACAACGTTGCCTTGAAGGTCGATCTTGTAAAGCGATGATGCCGTTACCTCCTCATACAGCATCCCAAACGGGTTGATGAAGAAGTGGTCGTGCCGCCCTGGCACGCGCGCCGTAATGTGGTTCGACGCGAGGTCGGTCATCGCGTACAGCGCAACCAGTCGAAAACACGCGGCCAAGTCGACGCGAACTTCGGTTTCCGACGTACCAATGCTCACGTCTCGCATCGCCCGGATAGCTCGGGTGTCCGAATAGTTCTCCATGAGTTCCATGAGGTAAGTCCCTCGCTACGGTGATCGCATTACATTACTTCGCACAACGGATCGACAGTGAGCTTTCCCTCCCTCCCCGCTTCTTGGCACTACCCGCTGAGGTCAGGCGCGCATCGCATCCACTACTGCGGTTTGATTCCAACCGCCTGTACGACTTTTCCCCATCTCGCATAGTCGGACTTCACCAGTTCCGTCATCTCCTCCGGCGAACTTGGCCTGGGCTCCAATCCCGCGTTCTCGAGCTTCTCGATGATGGCCGGCGATGCGAGTGCTTTCTTGATTTCGCTGTTCAGCTTGGCGACAACGTCCTTTGGCGTATTGGCCGGAGCGACAACGCCGAACCAGCCGACAAGCTCGAAGTCTGGAAACCCGGCTTCCCTAGACGTCATCACGTCCGGCAGTGCCGCGATCCTCGACGGCCCGGTCACCGCGATGGCTCGCGTCTTGCCAGCTCTGACCAACGGGATAGCTGACGCACTGGTCGCAACCATGACATCCACCTGCCCGCCCGCAAGATCGATGGCCGCAGGCCCAGCGCCCTTGTATGGCACGTGCAGCATGTCGACGCCGGCGACGATCTTGAACAACTCTCCCGCCAATTGGCTGACTGCGCTTCCCGAGGCAAAGCTCAGCGGCTTCGTCTTGGCGAGTGTAGCGAGCTCCTTTAGATTCTTTGCGGGAAGCCCAGGATTGACGACGACAGCATTCGGGTAGGTAACTCCAAGGCTGATATGCGCAAAGTCCTTGACCGGATCGAAGCCGGTGTTTTGGTACAGCCACGGATTTGCCGTGATGCTGCCGATCTCGGACAACCCTATGGTGTAGCCATCTGGTTCAGCCTTCGCCACCGCGGCGAGTCCAATGCTGCCTTGCGCACCGGGTCTGTTCTGAATGACCACTGGCTGACGAAGTGATTCGGCCAAAGCTGCCCCCAACAGCCGGGCGAACAGATCAGTGCCTCCCCCTGGCGGATACGGCACGATGAACTGAATCGGTTTCGACGGATACGGCTGCGCCAAAGCGGGCGGCGAAGCGATCAAAGTCGCACATATCAGCGACGCTGTAGCAACGATTCTGCCAATCATTGAGTGTCTCCGAGTTGTAGGGCGCGCGGCGCTCCTCGCGGTTTGCGTTCGTTCTTCTGTACAGAACGCTTATTCTAATCATCTCGATGAGTTTAGGCACGGCGCTCGGACAGTGTCAACACACGATTCTCCTAGCCGTCATATGTCAGTCGGCGCCGAGCCTGAGGCGATTCGGTTTCCTTCGCTCGATTGCCCATTTGAGCAGCGCGGCTGCGCGATAGACGGCGTGTGCAAACTTGCCGTATGGCAAGGTCAGGAATAGCGCCAGCACCACCCCGAGGTGCACTGCCAGCAGCAAACCCATCGCAGAGGTATCGCGCCACGCAAGCAGCGCGAGGCCTGTAATGCTCGTCGCAAACAGCAGGACGAGAAAGGCGCGGTCCATGGGCTGCTGACGTGGATCTGTGCCAGCCGGATCACGCCGCAGATTGAGCCACAGCAATCCGGCGGGACCGACAAGCAGTCCCAAACCGCCGACGGTACCGAGCAGCACGGGCAAGCTCAGCACGGGATATGGAGCAGGTCGCCCCAGTAGGTAATGGTAGAGCGTAGCCACGCAAGTCGAGGCGAAACATAGCAAGAAGCCGTAGAAGGTCAGGTGATGAAAGCGCCTCCTGCGCAATGTGAAGCGGTCGTCCTCGTCATTGCAGCCGTCGCCGTGCCCGCCATCGAGGTAGGTCAACGACAGCACGTGGCGCAGCGCTTCGCCGGCCGATGCCACCGTCACGCGCCCCGGCGCTTGGCCTCGCCAGAAGTTGCGTGCGCCAACACCTAGCGCAAAGATCGACCAGGCGAACGCGGCACCGAACAGACCCACCATCAAACCGTGGGGGAAGACTGCATAGAAGTTTCCCGCCAGCGGTGCGTGCCAGAGTGCGCCTCGCCAGAAAAGCAGCAGCGCGAGGAACAGCGCGAGACCGGCGGCCGTGGCCAGCGCCACGACCAGGCCATTGCGTTCGTACAGACGCCCGAGCGCCTGCGGCCATGCGTACCGTTGGTACGTGGCGCCCCGTACCTGCGCCATAGCGCGCGGCACGTCGACCGCGAACTCGTGCGGCGGCGCGTACTGGCAGGCGTGCAGGCAGGCTCCACATTGATGGCATAGATTGGCGAGGTAGTGCACATCGCCGTTCGTGAAGTCCAGACGGCGCGTCATCGCCTGGAACACGGCGCAGTAGCCTTCGCAGTAGCGGCAGGCATTGCAGATCAGCATCTGCCGCGTTACCTCCGCTTCTGCTGAACGCACCAGCGACTCAAGCTGTTGCATGCGCGTTCCGTGCTGCGATTGCTGCCTCGACGCCGGCGATGCGGCCGAAGGCGGTGCCGATGCTCATGCCGACGCCCGCTGCATAGCCCCTACCCAGCACGTTCCCGGCCATCATTTCGCCGGCAACGAACAGGTTCATGCTCGGACGCCCGTCGAAGTAAACGCGCGCCTGTGCGTCGGTCTTGAGACCGAGATACGTGAACGTGATGCCCGGCCGTAGCGCATAGCCGAGGAACGGCGGCTGGTCGATCGGACGTGCCCAGTGCGTCTTGGATGGCATGAGTCCTTCAGTGTGGCAATCGTCGAGCACCGTGTGGTCGAACACCCCGCCGCGACAAGCGTTGTTGTACGCGGTGAGCGTACGTGTAAAGCGAGCCTCGTCGAGGCCTAGCGCGCGCGCCAGTCCTGGCAGCGTATCGGCCTGCACGCCGGGGAACACGGGAGGCATGAAACGGCCGACCGCTTTCGAATCGATGATGCAGTAGCCGATCTGCCCTGGCTGGAGTGCGACGAGTCGTCCCCAGATCGCGTAGCGCTTTGGCCAGAAGTCCTCGCCCTCGTCGTAGAAGCGGTCCGCGTCGCGATTGACCACGACACCCAGTGAAACGGCGTCGACCCTCGTGACAATACCGCCATCGTAAAGTGGCGCGCGCGCGTCGATCGCGACACAGTGCGCCTGCGTGGGATCGCCGATGTGGTCAGCGCCCTGCTCCATCAGGTTCCGCAGCAGCACGCCCTGGTTGAAGCGCGTGCCGCGAATCAGGAAGTTATCGGCTGGCCATTCGCCGCGCTCGTTGCAACCCCAGGCCTCACGCAACCATGCGCGGTTCGACTCGAAGCCGCCGGCCGCCAGCACGCAACTGCGTGCCGGGATGCGTTCGCCGCCCACATAGGCCGCTACGAATCGGCCGTCGCGCAGTTCGACGCTGTCGACAGGCGACTCGTAGCGCACCGCGATGCCGAGCGCCTGTGCGCTGCGGTAGTAGGCATTAACGAGCGCCTTGCCGCCACCCATGAAAAAGGCGTTGGTCCGCGAAAGATGCAGGGTTCCCGCCAGTGAGGGCTGGAAGCGCACGCCATGCGAGCGCATCCAGCCGCGACAAGTCGACGAGGCTCGGATCACCAGCCGCGCGAGGTGCTCGTCCGTCGCGTCTCCAGTGACCCTGCGCAGGTCCTGCCAGAATTCATCTTCGGAATAGGACTCGACCAGCACGTCCTGCGGCGTTTCGTGCATGCAGCGCAGATTGCGCGTGTGCTGCGAGTTGCCGCCGCGCCAGGCCCTGGGCGCAGCTTCGAGCATCAGTACGCTGGCGCCCGACTCGCGCGCCATCAGCGCCGCGCACAGCGCCGCGTTGCCACCGCCGATGACCAGGACATCGTGCACGCGTCGTCGCGGTCAGCGCCCCGGCGCGAGGACGCGATCGAGGAAACCGAGCGCCAACGGCCAGACGTGCTGCGCGTACTGCGGCTGATACCACTCCGACTCGGCGTTGGCGAAACCGTGCAGCGCTTCGGACAGATGGTGCCACTCGAGCGGCGTACCACCTTCCAGGAACGCCTGCCAGAGCTTGAGCTGGGTCTTGTTTGTGGTCAGGTGATCTCTGCCGCCGTAGAAAACCTGCGTGGCGCAGTGGACGAGGCGAGCGGTCTCGAACGGATGGCGCGGTCGCATGTCGGTCACCTGCTCGTCGCGGATCGTCGCGTAGTACAGCACCAGCGCGCGCAGGTCGGGGTTGTCCGCGGCGAACGGGATGCCAACACGACCGCCCATGCAGTGACCGATTGCAGCAATACGCGCCGGATCTGTCTGTTCAAGGGCTGCAAGGTACTGGAAGGCGCGACCGACGACCGTGAGGAAGTCTGCGTCGCTGTGCTTTGCCTGGATCGCCTGCCCCTGGCCCGTATGGTGATCGCCCGGAAAGCCGAGCATGTTGAACAGATTCGGCACGAGCACCGTGTACCCGCGCTGCGCGAGCTGCGCCGCTAGGATCTTGTATTCGCCAGTCAGCCCTGGCGCGTGATGCAACATCAGCACGCCGGGATGCCGCCCTGCGGACTGCGGTGTGGCGAACCAGGCAGGAATGCCGTCTTCGTCCTGCGTGAGGCGGCGCCAACTGTAGTTCATGGATGCTCCGGATGACGTTGACAAGGCGCGGCGTCACTGCACGCGCGGTGCCTCGTGCACACATGCAATGCCGATGCGGTCGTCGCCGTAGCCCGGGTAGCGCGCCAGCACCTGCGGGTCGTGCCCGGGGATGATGTGCCGCGGCGAGTCCGCCGCGGCGGCAAGCTTGCGATAACCGGCCAGCATGTCGGCCACGTTGTAGACGATCGGGAACGGCCGATCGCGCTCCATGTTCTCGTAGAAATGGCTGGCGTCGGATGCGAGCACGATCCAGCCACGCGCCGTCCAGACGCGGACTGCCTGCAGGCCGCGCGTGTGGCCGCCGATGCGAATGAGCTCGATTCCAGGTGCGAACTGCCCGTCGCCGTCGTGGAACACGAGCCGGTCCGAGTAGAGCTTGCGCATGAGTTCGATCATGTCTTCCACCGCATAGGCACGGCGCAGCGGCTCGAAGCACATGCAGCGGCCCGTTGCATAAGCCACCTCGTCGTCCTGGACATGGAAGCGGGCCCGCGGCAACTTGGACAAGTTGCCTGCGTGATCGTAGTGCAGGTGAGTGAGGATCACGTCGTCGACGGTTTCCGGTTCCACGGCAAGCACGCGTAGCGCTTCGATGGGGCAGCGCAGCAGATGCCGGTGCCGCCGCGCGGCCATGTCGGCATTGAAGCCGGTGTCGACGAGAACGGTGCTTTGCGGCGACCGCACGAGCCAAACGAAGAAATCGAGCGGCATCGGGCCGACGTCATGCTCATCGATGGTCATGAAGTTGGCGCTGCGCTGGCGATCGTGTGTCGCGTACCGGATCGCATAGACTTCATGTACGGGCGGTTTCGTCATGCAGTGGCTCTCTCTCGTCGGACACTGGGACCCGCAACACGCGGCGCCGCCCGAATCGCCCCGGGCCACACCCCTCCCAGCGACTGCGTGGCGGTCGCCGCCGCGGCCAGCAAGGGCTTGGACATCTTCTTGACGGCGACTTCAGAGAAGCGCTCCAGCGGTCCCGACATCGAGAGCGCACCGACGAGTCCGCCGTCTGGACCGAAGACCGGAGCGGCGACCGCTGCACAGGCTGAATCGCGCTCGCCAAATGAGGCACTGATGAGCGGCGCCGATGCGCCTGCGCTGAGACCACTGGCGAACAGATTGAGGACCTTCCCGGCCGCGCCGCGCGCCATCGGCAGAAGGTCACCGGCACGCACACGATCGAGCGTCGAGTGTGGCGAGTCGATGCGGAACAGGCATAGGCGCGTGCGGCTGTCGTGCCGTACATGGAACGACGGGCTTTCCGTACCCTGCTCTATGAGCCAATGCAGCACGGGTATCACCGCCGCTTCGATGTGATTGGTCGCCTCGAACGCACGTCCGAGGCGCAGCGCGAAGTGTCCGAGCACGTAGCGCTGGTCTTGCCGCCGGACGACCATGTTGCAGCTGCGCAAAGAGACAAGCAGACGCAACAGCGTGCTCTTGTACAGTTTTGTGGCAGCCGCGAGCTCGGCGAGAGTTAGCGGCTCTTGGGCCGCCTCGAGGGCAGCAAGGATAGCCATTGCGCGGTCGATGGCGGCAACGCCATCGCCTGGGGCTATGGAGGCGCTCGTGGTCTTAGGCATGATCGTTGAACTACCTCAGTCGTTGGAAGCCGCCAGCATAGGGCCATAGTCGCCGTTGTATGCGTGCGGGCCGAGTGTGAGATGACATGGTGGTACTCGTCTCGGGTCTCAGTTGGCGGCGACGACCTGGCTAATCACCGGCCAGTACTGCTCGCCCTTGCCGTCAGCGATAGCACGTCCGAACAGCCAATCCACATTGCGCGCCGCGTGGGCATGAACGTTGACGCCCTCGGCCAGGCGCAGTGCATAGCGCAGATCCTTCCGTGCATACTCAACGGAGAACGCGCGCAGCGGGAATTCATCGGGCACGATTGACTTGATGCCGTGATTGCGCAGCGCAAAGCTATCGGCAGAGCCCAACGACAGCACCTCGAACAGCAGGCGGGGATCCAGCCCCGCGCGCATACCGATCGCGCGGGCCTCGGCGAGTGCCACACCGATCTCGAACATCACCATATTGTTCAGGATCTTGACCACCTGCCCGCAGCCTACGTCCCCGCACAGACGGACGTCGCTCGCAAAGGTAGCAATTAACGGATGGATGCGGTCGAACAACTCCGCCGGCGCCCCGACCATCGCGAGGAGCGTGCCAGCCTCAGCGGCCGCGCGCGTTCGTGCTACCGGTGAGTCTGCGAAAGCAACGCTGCGCGCCGCAAAGTCCTGCGCCAGGGATCGGGTCGTGTCGACTGCTGATGTGCTGAGATCGACGACGACCTGGCCCGGCCTCGCCAGCTCGAGCAGCCCACCCGCTTCATGGACGAGCTTCGTAACAACCTCACCCGACGGCAGTGACAGGAACACAATGTCGGCTGTCATCACTTCAAGCACCGACGCCGCCGGAACGACGCCACGGCCCTGTGCGCGCTGGAGCGCGGCCGCGTCCGTGTCGTAGCCAAGCACCGGAATACCCGAATGCGCCGTGAGCCGCGCGCATATCGGCTCGCCCATGACCCCAAGCCCGATGAAACCGACCTTGCTGAACGACGCCCTCATTTACGCTCCGTCTCTCACGATGGCAACCCAAAGTACAGTCCCTTAGGCTGCTGGTAAAGACGCACGCCTGCGGTCCCCTTTTCTCGTCCGATACCACTTTCCTTGAAGCCGCCGAATGGCGTAGATATCGATAGCTGCTTGTAGGTGTTGATCCAGACGGTGCCAACCTCGAGACGCCGTGCCACACGCCAGGCGCGCGCGAAATCGGCAGTCCAGATACCCGCCGCCAGGCCGTAAGCGGAGTCATTGGCCTGTTCGACGAGATCCTCTTCGTCCTGGAAAGGCAGGACGCACAGCACCGGACCGAAGATCTCGTCGCGCACTATCTGCGCGCGGTTGTCGATGCCACCGATGACGGTCGGCTGGTAGAAAGCGCCGCCGCGCAAACGCTCGTCTGCCGGCCGCGCACCGCCGGTCAGAATCTCTGCACCCTGGACGCGGGCCGCTTCCACCATCGCTTCGATGCGTTCCCGATGACCAAACGATGCGATCGGTCCCATCTGTGCGCCTGGCGCATCGGGAAGATCGACCTTCAACGCGCGCGTCCGCTCTAGCAGCATCGCAAGAAAGCGCTGCTGAATAGACCGCTGCACAAAAAGCCGTGAACCGGCGATGCACGATTGGCCGCTGCCTTCGAAGATCCCGCCCATCACCGCGGCGACGGCTGCATCTAGGTCGGCATCGGCGAACACGATGTGCGGCGACTTGCCGCCCAGTTCCAGGGCCACCGGTACGAGGCGCTGCGCCGCCACTTGCGCGATGCGCCGCCCGCTGTCGGTGCCGCCGGTGAATGAGATCATGCGCACACCGGGGTGGGCGACGAGCGCCGCTCCTGCCACTGCTCCAGTTCCTGGCAGTACGTTGAGAATGCCGGGCGGCAGGCCAGCTTCTAGCGCGATTCGGCCCAGCTCGAGCGCCGTCGATGATGTGATCTCCGACGGCTTGAGATTGACGGCGTTACCCGCAGCGAGCGCCGGCGCGACCTTCTGCGCCTCCATGGTCAGCGGCGAGTTCCACGGAGTGATCGCGGCGACGACGCCGTACGGTTCGTACACGCTCATCGACAAGTAGCTGCCGCGCGACGGCGTGACCTCGGAGACCAGTGTTTCGCAGACACCCGCAAAGTACGTGAACGTCGCGGCAGCGCTGGCGAGCTGGGCCTGGCACTCGGCCCAGAGCTTGCCGTTCTCGATCATTTGCAGGCGTGCCATGCCGTCGGCGTTGGCGCGCAAGCCACCGGCAATGCGATGCAGGATCGCAGCGCGCTGGTGCGGCAGCATGTCCCGCCAAGCCGCCTTGCCCGCCGCCGTTACTGCCGCTTCGACCGCCCGTGCCACGTCGCCCGCATCGGCCGCACAGATCTCGTGATTGGTGCGCCCGGTCGCCGGATCGACGGATGCGAGCACGCTGCCCGCCGAGCGTACCCATTCGCCGTCGATCAGCATGGGCCGCGGATCGCGCATCGTCGTCATGCCGGAACTCCCAGTTTTGCGAGTTGGCCCGCGTCGTCGGACGTGGCGATGTGCCGGCACTCCTGCAGCAGATCGCCGGCCTGCTGCGCGGAGAGGACACGCTGGGCGAGCGACAGGAACTTCGCATCGAGTTCGGCTTCGGACATGGGCCGTGCGATGCTACCGGTCGCATGCTCGACCCGAGCGTGCCGACGCTCACCCCCGCGCAGCGTGATCTCGACCACCGCCTGATCGCTGGCGAGGTGATCCGATACCTTCGGAAAGATACGCGCTTGCAGCGCCCGCACCCGCTCGTCCCCGACGCTGGCCCGCTCGACCTGGTCGATGCCCGCCGCGCCCTGCAGCAGAGTCACGGCCACCCAGTGGAACAGACTCACCTGCGCCTCCAGCGGCGTCGGCGGCAGCTTACGCCAGCACAACGTCATCGCGTCCTGGTGCACATCGAGCTCTACCCGCTCGATGGCAGCCTCGTCGAAGGCACCGTTCGAGGCGAGTTCGAGACAGGCGTCGATGGCCGGATGGATGACGATGCCGCAAGGGTACGGCTTCAGGGCGTTGTTCAACAGCTCGAACTCGGAACCCAGGCCGGCGAGGACGTCGGCAGCGCGGGCCTGCGGCGCCACCACATCGAACAAGCCGTTGCGTCCATCGATCGCGATGTCGCTGCAGTCGAAGCCGGCCCGTGCCAGGAAAGCGGACGTGATGCCGTGGCGCGCGGCGGCCGCGGGCACATAGGCGATCGCCATGCTTCCGTGCGTGGCGCGCGTCCCGCCCGCAAGGCCGGCAGCCAAGCTCATGGCCGAGATTGCCTGCCGTGCTTCGAGGCCCATCAGCCGGGCCAGCGCAGCGGCCACGCCGATGCCGCCGGTCAGGCCGGTCATATACCATCCCTTGTGGTAGCCAGAGCCGGGACTGGCAATCGCCGTGGCGACGCGGCACTCGATCTCGATGCCCACGGCGAGCGCCGCTAGCAACGCCTCACCGCTGATCCGATGCCGCTGCGCGAAAGCCAGGCAAGCGCATGCAACTGGGCCGGTCGGATGCGTGATGGTCTTTAGGTGCGTGTCATCGAAGGTATGCGCCGAGGAACTGATGCTGTCGACGACTGCCGCGTCGATGAAATCGAGACGCTCGCGTCGTCCCAGCACCGTCGCATTGGGCGTTCGTCCGAGCGCCTGGAAGCCGCGCACGGCAGAATCGGCCGTGGCCGTGTTGGAACCACCAACTGCACAGCCGAGCCAGTTAATCAGCGCGCGCAGTGTTTCCGCGCGAACGGCGTCGGGAAACGCGTGCCAGCGTGCATTCAGCGCGAAGCTGGACAACTCATGAGTGACGGGAGACATGGAGCGATGCAAAGTCTCTGGCGATTGCAACATATCGGCGGTCGGTGTCATAGCGAGTCGCCGCCGACGGCGGTCGGCCGCCAGCGCAGCAGTCGCCGCTCGGCGAAAGTGACAATCACGTCCAGCAACACCGCGCACAACGTCAGCACGAGGATGCCGGCGAACACCGTGTTGATGTCGAAGGATCCTTCGGCCTGCAGAATCAGATAGCCGATGCCGCCGCGTGACCCCATGTATTCGCCGACGACTGCTCCGACGAAAGCCATGCCGACCGAGGCGTGCAGGCTCGAGAAGACCCAGCTCGTCGCCGAGGGCAGATACACCGTGCGCAGCAACTGCCGCGAATTCGCGCCGAGCATGCGTGAGTTCGCGAGCACGACCGGGCTTACCTCGCGCACACCCTGGTAGACGTTGAAGAACACGATGAAGAACACCAGCGTGAAGCCCAACGCGACCTTGGACAGAATGCCAAGGCCGAACCAGACTGCGAAGATCGGTGCAAGAACGACGCGCGGCATCGAGTTCAACGCCTTGATGTATGGCTCCAGCAGCGTCGAGGCGAGCGGCGTCAGCGCCAGCCAGAGTCCAAACACAAGGCCTCCCGCCGTACCGGCGAAGAAAGCGAGCACGGTTTCCAGCAACGTGATGCCGAGGTGCCAGTAGATCGAACCCGACACGAACCAGGTCCACACGCGCTCCAGTACGACCAGCGGTCGACCGAAGAAAAAGGGCGGCAGCACGTCGGTTTCGGTCAGCACGTACCAGCTGGCGAAGACCACACAGACGAGGATCGCCTGGTAGACGGCTAGCCGCATGAAGCTGCGTTTCTTGACGGTTCGCATGGCGATCTCAAGTCGTGCTCTGAACGTAGCCCTTCAGGACTTCGTCCTTCAGCGCTGCCCAGATTTCGCGATGAAACTCGACGAAGCGCGGCGTAAGGCGCACTTCAGCGACGTCGCGCGGCCGCGGCAGGTCGATGACGAACTCGCCGATCGGCCGCGCTGCCGGGCCGGCTGAAAGCAGTACCACACGGTCTGACAGCGAGATGGCTTCCTCCAGATCGTGCGTGATGAACAGCACCGACTTGCGGTCGGCGTTCCACAGGTTCAGCAGCTCGTTTTCCATCAGATGGCGCGTCTGGATGTCCAATGCGCTGAACGGCTCATCCATCAGCAGGATCTTGGGATCGAGGATCAGCGTCTGCGCGAGCGCGGTGCGCTTGCGCATGCCGCCGGACATCTGATGCGGATAACGATCGCCGTGTACGGGCAATCCGACTCGATGCAACCATTCCTGGGCGCGCTCGCGCGCCTGCGCGCGCGGCACGCCGCGGTAAGACAGGCCCACGGCGACGTTGTCGAGCGCATTCATCCAGGGCATCAACGCATCGGCCTGGAACATGTAACCCGCTGAGCGATTCAGGCCGCGCAATGGTTCACCGAAGATCATGACGTTGCCGTGGCTCGGTTCGATCAGGCCGGCCGTCATGTTCAGAACCGTCGACTTGCCGCAGCCCGTCGGTCCGACAATCGAGACGAACTCGCCTTCGCCAACGCCCAGCGACACGTCCGCCACTGCCGTGTACTCACCCCCTCCAGCTATAGCGAACGTGCAACTCACGCTGTCAAGATCGACGACAGAACGCCGAGGCGCCGCAACAGGCGGCGCCTCGAGACGCAGCGCGCTGGCAGAATGTCCCCTGCTCACTTGTACTTCCGCGCCGCTACCTCGACGAACTTGTTGGTGTATGTCTTCGCCAGATCGATGCTCGCGCCTTTGACGGCCGGTTCGAACGCGTTGAGTACCTCGTAGGCACCGCGAGCACCCTCGATGGTGAACAGGCCGTCGTGCTGGAACGAACCGATGTTCTTGAGCAACGCCTCCCGGTACAGCGCCTTGTCCTCGCCGTAGTACTCGGGGCCGACGGTATCGATGATCTGCTCCGGCGTGGCATCGCGCAGCCAGCGCAGCGAACGCACCATGGCGTTGACGAGCGCCTGAGAGGTGTTTGGATTACGTGCCACGAAGTCGCTCGTCATGAACAGGCAACTGGCCATGTACGGGCCTCCGTAGGCCTGGCGCATGCCCTCGGCGTTGCGAGCGTCGGTGACGACCCGTACATCGCCATCGCGTTCGAGCTTGCTGATGACCGGATCAAGGTTGACGATCGCGTCTATCTCCCCTTTCTTCACCGAGGCGATCGCACCGGCTGTCGTACCCACGCCGATGACGGATACGTCGCTCGACGCGAGACCGTCCTTGACCAGCAGGTTGTTCAGGAACATGTGCGTGCTGGAGCCCGGCGCGGTCAGGCCGACGATCTTTCCCTTGAGGTCCCGCGGCGACTTGTAGTTGGGCAACTTCTTCTTGTCGACGGCGAGTGCCATCCCGGAGTAGCGCCCGAGCAGCACGATGCCCTCGATGGCGACACCGCGCGCCTTCAGGGTAATTGCATACTCGTAAGAGCCGGCCGCGACGTCCGCGCTGCCACCCAGCATCGCCTGTGCGGCCTTCGAACCGCCCGCGAAGTCGACCACCGAAACGTCGAGCCCTTCATCCTTGAAGAAGCCCAGCTTCTCGGTGATTGTCAGCGGCAGGTAATAGAGACTCTTGCCGCCCATGGCGATCGTCACCCGCTTGGTTTCCGGCGCGCCCTGCGCAAAGGCCGCGCCTTGTGCAAACGCTCCGACGAACAGCACGGTCAGAACGCGCAATAGTCTGGTTTGCATGGTTGCCTCCTAGGTTCCTTGCCGAGGTCGCGGCGCCTTGCCCCTGCCTCCCCGGTTCGTCTTGTACTCATCAGTCGGCTGACTCGCAGGTTCTCTTTCGAATGACCCCGCGATCGATTGTTTGTTGTTCTGTTACACAGAACAACAGTTACGAAATATCGTTGATCGTGTGAAAGTCGTCAAGTAGACTGAGCGCATAGCGCGTGCGCTATGCATTCCAGTTTGTCAACCGCGAACTTCTGACCCGGCGCAACGCTGTACACAGCGCCATCGACAGAAAACATGGAGGCAATGGTTATGGCAATCGTCGATGTACCAACCGCCGAAGCGCTCAACAAGGACGTCGCGCGGATATCCGATGCATGGAAGGCGATCGGCAGCGATCCATCGATGGTCCGTCTGCTGAACTTCCGCTCGGATCTGATTCCGCCCTTCTTCGATTTCTACCTGAAGCTGCGCGGCGACGGCCTGGTTTCCGCACGCGTGAAGGAAATCGCGCGCTTCCAGATTGCCACGCTCAACGGATGCGCCTACTGCCTTCAGTCGCTGTCGACGCTCGCCGAGGAGCAGGGCCTGACCGACGAGCACATCACCGAAGTCAACACTCGTCCGCCCGGCCTGTACACCGAACAGGAGCTGGCGGCGATGGATCTTG
>Ga0307505_10001446_pt1 | contig 19177 bp, 15 predicted proteins | sample 23_S_MG_FD_202183 | JGI IMG/M metagenome (GOLD analysis project Ga0307505, IMG submission 202183) | Soil microbial communities from Populus trichocarpa stands in riparian zone in the Pacific Northwest, United States - 23_S | ecosystem: Environmental > Terrestrial > Soil > Riparian zone > Trees...
GCCCGGGTTCGGGCAACTGATCCAGACCTGCCTCAACGGCAAACACGAAGGGCCGGGAGAGAAATCTCCCGGCCCTTTGCCTTGCCCGCCTGTCGCCCGCCCTGTGTGGCCGGCCCCGTGTCCGACCCCGCGTTAGTCCATCATCACGAAAATGCCGAAGCTGAGGCCTGTCCCGATCAGGAACAGCGCCCACGACCAGTAAAAGTCGTACCCTTCGATCGTGACTTGCCGGACATTGAGCATGCCGCCCGAGGATCCGCCGGACCCGATGAACAGCGACACGATCAGCGCGAGGAATATCCCCAGCGCAACGGCCTTCAGGAACGCGAACATCGACTGCCCTCCCGCTCGATTTCGTCAGGCGACCAATCGCAGATGAGACGGTCCGCGGCGGCTAGTCAACGACACATTGGCGAGGCCCTCGACCTGCACGAGCCGCTCGGCAAGGTCTCCGTCGAGCGCAAAATCACGGCCGAGCCGAAGCCGCGGCTCCGGATCGGCGCCGATGCAGAGCCGCGCGAGCACCTCGCCGCGCCCCGCTTCGGCAGGTAACAGCGCCAGCCGCAGCTCCTCCAGCGCTCCGGGCGTGAGCACATCGACGGTCAGCAGCATACGCGCCGCGCTATGAACTTCGGCCAGCGGCCGCGCCCCGCGCACGGTCACGCGTGGCGGTTCGTCCGGGCTTGGGGAATCGAGCTCGACGTTGAGCAGCACGCAGGTGCCCTCGGCAGCCCAACGCTGGAAGCTCTCGACCAGCGCTTCCTCGAAGCATGCGGCGGTGAATTGTCCCGAGCTGTCGGAGAAGTCGGCCCGCACGAACTCGCCGCCGCGTCGCGTGCGCCCCTTGCTGACCCCTTCGACGAGCGCCGCCAGCACCGCCGGCCGCCGTCCGCCAGAAACGCCCGATTCCATCAGGCTCGCATAGGAACGCGCACCGTTCGCCGAAGCGATCGCCCGGTATTGCTCGATCGGGTGCGCGGCGAAGTAGAAGCCGAAGGTCTCGCGCTCGGCCGCCATCTGCTCGGCGCGGTTCCACGGATCGGTTTCGGCGAGCCGCAGCGGAGGTGCGGCGTGATCCTCGCCCCCGAACAGCGCCGCCTGGCCGCTCTCGCGCTCGCGCGCGGCAGTCTCGGCGACGGCGAGCAGCATGTCGGCATTGGCGATTGCCTTGGCCCGGTTCGCCTCAAGTCCGTCCAGCGCGCCCGCCGCGGCCAGACTTTCGAGCTGGCGCCGGTTCATCGCCCCCGGCGGCATGCGCCGGAACAGGTCCTCGAGGCTTTCGAACGACCCCCGCGCCGCCCGCTCGTCCGCAATCTGCTCCATGGCCTTTTCGCCGACGTTGCGGATTCCGGCCAGGGCATAACGCACTGCATGGCCCAGTTCCGTCTGCTCGACGGTGAACTCGGCTTCGGAGCGATTGATGTCCGGACCGAGCAGGGCGAAGCCGTTGCGCCGCAAGTCGTCGACGAACACCGCGAGCTTCTCCGACTGGTGCATGTCGAAGCACATCGAGGCGGCGTAGAATTCCTCCGGATAGTGCGTCTTCAGCCAGGCGGTCTGATAGGCAAGCAGCGCATAGGCGGCGGCGTGGCTCTTGTTGAAGCCGTAGCCGGCGAACTTGTCGATCAAGTCGAATAGCTCGTTGGCCCGCCTGGCCTCGATGCCCGAGACCTCCAGGCAGCCATCGACGAAGCGCTGGCGCTGGGCGTCCATCTCGGCCTGGATTTTCTTGCCCATCGCGCGGCGCAGGAGATCGGCGTCGCCGAGCGAGTATCCGGCGAGGACCTGCGCGGCCTGCATCACCTGCTCCTGGTAGACGAAGATCCCGTACGTTTCGGCCAGGATTCCCTCGAGCTTGGGATGGGGGTATTCGATCGCGACTTCGCCATTCTTGCGCTTGCCGAACAGCGGGATGTTGTCCATCGGCCCCGGCCGGTAAAGCGAGACCAGCGCGATGATGTCCTCGAACTTGTCTGGTTTCACGGCCGAGAGCGTGCGCCGCATGCCTTCGGATTCGAGCTGGAACACGCCGACCGTGTCGCCGCGCTTGAGCAGCTCGTAGACCTGGCCGTCGTCCCACGGGAGCGCGTCAAGATCGACTTCGATACTTCGCCTGCACAGCAGGTCGACCGCCTTGCGCAGCACCGACAGTGTCTTGAGGCCGAGGAAGTCGAACTTCACGAGTCCCGCATCCTCGACATATTTCATGTCGAACTGCGTCACCGGCATGTCGGAGCGCGGATCGCGGTAGAGCGGGACGATCTGCGACAGCGGCCGGTCCCCGATCACCACGCCGGCGGCGTGGGTCGACGAATTGCGGGGGAAACCCTCGAGCCGCATCGCCAGATCGACCAGGCGTTTCACCTCTCCGTCGGTGTCGTACTCGCGCTTGAACTCGCTGACCCCGTTCAGCGTGCGAGGCAGCGTCCAGGGATCGGTCGGATGGTTGGGAACCAGCTTGCACAGGCGGTCGACATGGCCGTAGCTCATCTGCAGGATACGGCCGGTATCGCGCAACACGGCGCGGGCCTTGAGCTTGCCGAAAGTGATGATCTGCGCGACCTTGTCGTGTCCGTAACGTTCCTGGACGTAGCGGATCACTTCGCCGCGGCGGGTTTCGCAAAAGTCGATGTCGAAGTCCGGCATCGAGACGCGCTCGGGATTGAGGAAGCGCTCGAACAGGAGGCCGAGCCGGATCGGGTCGAGGTCGGTGATCGTCAGCGCCCACGCGACCAGCGAACCGGCGCCGGAGCCGCGCCCCGGCCCGACCGGGATGCCCTGCCCTTTCGCCCACTTGATGAAGTCGGCGACGATCAGGAAATAGCCGGGAAATCCCATGCGCACGATCACGTCGAGCTCAAACTCCAGGCGCTCGTCGTAGACGCACCGTTCCTCCGGCGTGAGATCGCCGTAAGGCGCCAGGCGGGCGTCGAGACCGGCCCTGGCATCATCGGCCAGGAGCCGGGCCTCTCCTTCGAGATCGCCCGCGAGGCTCGGCAGGATCGGCGTGCGACGAGGCGGCGTGAAGGCGCAGCGTTGCGCAACGACCAGCGTGTTGGCGGTCGCCTCCGGCAGATCGGCGAACAGCTCCTCCATCATCGGCGCCGATTTGACGAACGCCTCGGGGCTCGACCGCATCCGCTCGGCGCTGTCGACGTGGGTCGAGTGCGCGATGCATAGCATCGCATCGTGCGCCGCGTGCATCTGCGGATCGCCGAAGTTGGCCGGATTCGTCGCCACCAGTGGAAGCTCGAGTTCGTAAGCGAGTTCGACCAGGCCATCCTCGGCCGCCTCTTCTATCGGAACGCCGCGGCGGGCGAGTTCGACATAAAGCCTCGCCGGGAACAGCGCGGCGAGCTCCTCGAGCATTTCCCGCGCCCGCTCTGCCTTGCCATCGGCGAGCAGCCGGGCGACGGCGCCCTCGCCCCCTCCCGTCAGCGCGATCAGCCCCTCGGTGCGTCCCTCCAGGTCGGCGAGGCCGACGTGCGGCTCGAGCTCCAGGGGACGATCGAGATGAGCCCGGCTGACGAGGTGGCAGAGGTTCTGCCAGCCCGCCTCCTCCTGAACGTAAAGCGGCAGGTAGTCTATCGGCCCATCGGGCCTTCGCGCGATCCCGAGCAGCGTCCCGACGATCGGCTGCACGCCCTCCGCCGCGCATGCCGCCGCGAAGGCCGGCGTGCCGTAGAGCCCGTTTCGGTCGCAGATAGCGATAGCGGGAAAGCCGCGCTCCTTGGCCAGCCTGGCGATCGCCTTGGGGTCGATCGCGCCTTCGAGCATCGAATAGCTCGACAGCACGCGGAGGGGGACGAACGGAGCGTAGGGCATCGCGCCAAGCTAGGGCGACGGGGCGGATTCGATAAGGGCAAACGCCCCGCTTGTGCCCAGATCAGTCTTCCGGGCGCGGCCGGCAAATGAAATCGAAGCTCGGACGTCAGGTGAAGCCGTGGTCGGAAGAGAATTCTCCGAACTGGCGGACGGCATGGCTCTCGACCCGCGAGTAGGTCATCCGCGTCAGCCCGTCCTCGCCGTTGGGCCCCGAGCAGGCCTCCCGCAAACGCGCCCGGTCCGGCGTCTCATTCCACTCGACAAGCGCATGCTGGCCGAGAATCCGCTTTCCTTGTCACAAAGCATGTGTTTCCCTGCGCGCACGCAATTGCAGAAGGGGAATGCAATGGCCGACGAACTTCCGATTCAATCCGGTTCAGCGAGCCTGGTGGGCCGCGCCAAGGCGATGCTGACGAACCCGCGCGCCGAGTGGCAGCAAGTCGCCACCGAAACGACCGAACCGACGAAGGTGCTGACGAGCTACGTGCTGCCGCTGGCGCTGATCGGCCCGATCGCGACGCTGATCGGGATGCAGATCTTCGGTATCAATGCCGTGATCATGACCATTTGGCCGAGCCTGGCTTCGTCGCTCGGCATGGCGGTCACGAGCTTCGTGATGACGATCGTCGGCGTGTTCGTCCTGGCCTTCATCGCCAACCTGCTGAGCCCCAAGTTCGGCGGAAAGGACGACTTCCCGGCCGCGTTCCGGCTGGTCGCGTATGCGATGACGGCGTCCTGGATCGGCGGCATCTTCGGGCTCATTCCGGCGCTTGCTATCATCGGGCTGCTGTTCGGCCTCCACACGCTCTACACCTTGTACCTCGGAACGGCCCCGGTGATGGGCGTTCCGGAGGACAAGAAGCTCGGCTACACGCTGGTCACGATCGCCGCCGCGATCGTCCTGTACATCGTGGTGGGGGTCATAACGGCGGCTATCACCGGCACCATGGGCCTCGCGGCGGGGGCGGTAGCCGCCGACCGGGCGGACATCGAGTTCGGCGAGCTCGGCAACATCACCGTCGACGGCGAAAATTCGACTCTCGACCTCGGCGACCTGGGCCGGATCGAGATGGACGGCGATACCGCAACCCTGACGGTCGATGGCGAACAGGTCCAGATCGACACGGCCGCGCTCCAGGCGCAAGCCGAGGCAGCCGCGGCGCGGGCCGCCGCGGCGGAGTAGGCCTACTCCAGCACGCCGTCGTGGATCCGCACCACGCGGTCCATCCGCTGCGCGAGCCGCTCGTTGTGCGTGGCGACGAGCGCCGCGCTACCTTGCCCGCGAACCAGCTCGAGGAACTGCGCCAGGACCTTGTCCGAAGTAACCTCGTCGAGATTGCCTGTCGGCTCGTCGGCGAGCACAAGGTGCGGCTTGTTGGCGAGCGCACGGGCAACGGCCACGCGCTGCTGCTCGCCGCCCGAAAGCTGGCTCGGCCGGTGCGTCAGGCGGTGCCCGAGGCCCAGCGAGCCGAGCAGCGCGCGCGCGCGTTCAAGGGCCGCGGGACGGGCCACGCCGGAAACGAGCTGCGGCAGCATGACGTTCTCCTCCGCGCTGAAGTCCGGCAGCAGGTGGTGGAACTGGTAGACGAAGCCGAGATGGTTGCGGCGCAGCGTCGTCCGCTCGCTGGAAGGCAGGTCGCTCGCGTCGGTGCCGACCATCTCGATCCTGCCCCCGAAGCCGCCTTCGAGCAGCCCGACCGCCTGGAGCAACGTCGACTTGCCGGTGCCCGAAGGACCGAGCAGGGCGACGATCTCGCCCGGCATGATGGTCAGGTCGATGCCGCGCAGGACATCGATCTTCACCCCGCCCTGCTCGAAGCTGCGGGTGAGTCCGGTCAGGCGGACGACAGGTGCCTGGGGGACATCACTCATAGCGCAGCACCTGCACCGGATCGGTCCCGGCCGCGCGGTAGGAGGGATAGAGCGTCGCCAGGAAGCTCAGCCCCATCGCCATCCCGCAGATCAGCACCACCTCGACCGGGTCGGTCTTGGCCGGCAGCTCGGTCAGGAAGCGGATTTCCGGGTCCCACAGGTTCTGGCCGCTCATCAGCTCGATCACCTTCACGATCTGCTGGCGGAACAGCAGGATCGAGAAGCCGAGCATCAGGCCCGCGAGCGTGCCGAGGATGCCGATCACCGAGCCGGTGGTGACGAATATCTTGAGCAGGCTCTTGCGCGTCGCGCCCATCGTTCGAAGGATCGCGATGTCGCGGGTCTTCGAACGCACCAGCATGACCAGCGAGGAGAGGATGTTGAACGCTGCCACCAGCACGATCACCGAAAGCGCGAAGGCCATCGCCACCCGTTCCACCTGCAGAGCCTCGAACAGCGACAGGTTGGTCGTCTTCCAGTCGGTAACCACCGCCCGACCTTGCAGCCGCGCGGCAAGCGGCGCGAGTATTTCTCCGACGCGGTCGGCATCGCTGGTGGTGACTTCGATCATCTCGATCGAATCCCCCATCAGCAGCAGCGTCTGCGCGTTGGGGATCGGCATGACGATGAACGTCTCGTCGTAGTCATAGATACCCACCTCGAAGATCGCGGTGACGGTGTAGCCCACCTGGCGCGGCACCGTGCCGAAGGGCGTCGCCCTTCCTTGCGGGTTGATCAGCGTGATGACGTCGCCGACCCGGGCGCCGAGATTGTTGGCCAGGCGCGAGCCAATCGCCACGTTGTCCGCGGCGGGCGTGAGGGTCGTGATGTCGCCCATCAGCACGTCGGGCGAAAGCTTGCCGATGTCCTCGGGCGTATTGCCGCGCAGGATGACCCCTTCCACCCGCCCGTTGAAGGTCACCATCAGCGGCTTGTCGATCAGCGGCGAGGCGTCAACCACCCCATCGGTCTGGCGGACGTCCTCGAGCACCTCCTCCCAGTTCTCGAGCCGGCCGCCGTAGGCCTGGATGATGGCGTGGCCGTTCAGCCCGGTGATCTTGTCGATCAGCTCGGCGCGGAAGCCGTTCATCACACTCATCACGATCACCAGCATGGCGACCGAGAGCATGACCACGCCGATCGAGATCGACGCCACCAGCGCGATCACCGCCTCGCCGCGGCCGGGCAGCATGTAGCGTTTGGCGATGGTCCATTCGAAGGGGGAGAGGATCAAGCCGGTTCGCTTTGCTCTGGAGGACGTGGCGGCGGTTTAGGGAGCGGCCGGAAACGGCGCAAGGGCCGCTTCCCGAGGTTGCCGGGCGGTCAGGCGGCCTGCTGGTGGATGTAGACGGCCCGTTCGTGGCTGAACGCCTTGAAGCCGAAATGGCCGTGATAGCTGCCCATCCCGCTGCCGTTGACACCGCCGAACGGGAGCCGGTTCTCGAGGTAGTGCGAAAACACCCCGTTGACGGTCACCCCGCCCGAGGACGTCCGCTGCAGGACCTTGTCGACGTTCGCTTCGTCGCCGCTGAAGACATAGAGCGCCAGCGGCTTGTCGCGCGCCTCGATGTAGCCGATCGCCTGATCGATGTTCTCGTAAGTCATCACCGGCAGGATCGGGGCGAAAATCTCTTCCTGCAGAATCTTCATCTGCGGCGTAACGCCGGTCAGCATCGTCGGGTGGACGGTCAGGTCGCTCTCGTCCAGCTCGCCGCCGACGGCGACTCTGGCGCCCTGCTCGATCGCATCGTCGAACAGCGCCTTCACGCGGTCGAAATTGCCCTTGTTGACGATCTGCGCGATCGCCTCCTTCTTGATCGCGCCGTCCTCGTAGAGGTTGCTTTCGACATTGCTGCGGAACGCCTCGACCAGGCGATCCCGTTCGCCCTCTCGCACGAAGACGTAGTCGGGGCAGATGCAGGCCTGGCCGCCGTTGAACTGCTTGGCCCCGGCGAGCGCGGCGCCGATCGCCTCGATATCGGCGCCCTCGTCGATGATCACCGGGGACTTGCCACCCAGCTCCAGCGTCACGGTGGCGAGATACTTGGCCGCCGCGGCCATCACGATCTTGCCGACGCGCGTGCTGCCGGTGAAGAAGATGTGGTTGAACGGCAGCTCGAGCAGGGCTTGGGCGACTTCGACCTCGCCTTCGAACAGCGCGACTTCGTTCTCGTCGAAGACCTCGCGGACGATCTCGCCGGCGATGCGCGCGGTGGCAGGACACAGGTCGGTCAGCTTGACCATGCAGCAGTTGCCCGCGGCGACGGCCGCCGCGAGCGGGCCGAAGGTCAGCCCGAGCGGGAAGTTCCACGGACCGAGGATCAGGCACACGCCACGCGCTTCGGACACGATCATGGCCCGGTCGTTCGGGTTCTTCGACGGGGTGACCTCGGTCGGCTGCATCCACTCCTCGAGGCTGTCGATGTTGAGCTGGATGTTGCCGACGACGTTCAGGACCTCGGTAACGCGGATCTCGCCTTCGGGCTTGCGCGTGTCCTCGCGCACCGCCGCGACGATCTCGTCGGCACGCGCCTCGACGGCGGCCTTCAATTTCGCGAGCTTCGCCTTGCGCTCATCCGCGCTCGACGCCTTCACGTCCCACTGGTGCGCCCGCTGCAGTTCGAACACGCGGGAAAGATCGGCGGGGGTGGGATTGCTGGCGGGCATGGCTGTTCCTGTCTTCTCGGGAAGGGGTTGGCGGCCTTCTAGATCGTCTTCCGACCGCTGGAAACAAGGGCCGCGAAGATCCGCGCGAGGGGGTCTAGTTGATGAAACACATACGGAGCCGCGTTGCCAAAGGGCGAGACTGAATTCGGGTTCGAATCACCACCGCTAGCAGGCTGCCGCGGTGTAGGAAAATCACGGCCGGAAGGCGACGCTGTCGAGCCGCCAGCGACTGTCGAGGCCTTCGATCTCGAGATCGTCGGGGTCGAAGCCCCTGGGCGGCTCGGCGCCGACCACTTCGGCGCGGATGTACCGGCCCGTTTCGCGCAGCAGCACCCTGGCGCCGGGAAAGCGCGCCTTGAGCGCCCTGTCGATGGCCCGCGCGTCCTTCGCCCGGTGCCCGCCTTCGAGTTCGTGCGGCACGCCGTCGTTGAGTTCGGCGATGGCGACCTTGAGCGCGCGCCAGCCGTCGAGGATGATGCTCGCCGAGATGATCGCCGCGGCGACCGCATCGGCCCACCAGAAACCGAACCCGAGCAGCGCCACCCCCAGGAACCCGGCCACGCCGGTCTGCCAGTTGGCCTTGTTCATCAGCGCGTCGGTGTGGAGCAGCTTGTCGCGCAGGCGCGTGGCCAGCTTCAGTTCCTTGCGGCCGATGATGAAGGGCGGAATGCAGGCGTAAGCCTGGGCCGCTAGCATGAACCAGCCCAGCCAGACGTCATGGCCGAATATCCGCGTCGTGCCGACGGTCACGTGCTCCCGCATGGCGAGCGAGGTGACCGCATCCATCAGCAGCAGGAGGCCGACGGCCGCCAGCGCCACGGCGGAGACGAAGAATCCGAGCCCGTTGACCCGATCGTAGCCGTAATGGAACCGCCTGTTCGAGGCGCGCCGCTCATAGCGTTCGGCGATCAGGAACGCGACTGGGGGGATGAGGCCGAGGATGTCCTCGATCCACGCGGTCCGCATCGCCTGGCTGCCGCCCATCGCCAGGCCGAGCGCGGCGACGTAAGTGATGGTCCAGAAGATATTCCACCATTCGAGCCGGCACGCCGCCTTCATGTCGACGCGGATCGCCTGCGGATGGCCCTGCCCTTCGCTCATCGCCGACGCTCCGCGCGGCTGTCGCGAACCTCGCGCTCGACCAGCGCGATCCAGCGGTTCTCGCCGTAGGCGGCGGCGGGCGCCAGCTCGAACACCCTGCTGCCGACACTATACGTCTCGAGCGGTTCGACGATCGTCACCGTCGAGGCCCACGGCGTATCCGGGCGGAATTCGCCCACGACGAGGTCCAGCTCGCCGTCCTCGAGCAGGCCGAGCTGGACCTCCATCGGCGCGCGGCCGATTTCGGCGCGGGCCCCGGTCGCCGCCGCGAGCCGGGCCACGAAAGAGCGCGCGCGCGTCTCGTGCGCGGGCGTCAGGTCGGTGAAGCCTACCCGCAAACGCCCGTCGCGCTCGATCGCATCGAGAGTGCCGCCGATATCGCGCGGGTATGGGCCGCAGGCAGCAAGCGCGAGGCAGGCGAGGATCAGGCAGCGTCGCAGAACGGGCTTCCCTTCGGGCTTCTTACGTGGACAAACATAGCGGCCTTCGGGCTGGTTCCTACCATCCCCTACCCGGAATGACGAAGGGACGTGGACTGGGCGAGATCCTTACCCACCCCTGAGCAGTTGCACGCCCCAGTCGCGCTCGAACAGGTAGAGCAGCACCCGCGCAGCCTCGCCGCGCGGGCTGGCGAGGCCTCCGTCGCGCTCGACCAGCAGGCGGGCGTCGTCATGCGCCATCGGCAGCAGGCGTTCGATCTGCTCGAGCTCGGCGAGGCGGAACGGGGTATCACCCGACTGGCGCGTACCGAGCAGCTCGCCCCCGCCGCGCAGGCGCAGGTCCTCCTCGGCGAGGCGGAAGCCGTCCTGGGTCTCGCGCATCAGCGTAAGGCGCTCGCGGCCGACTTCGCTCAACATTTCACCTCGCAGCAGCACGCAGACCGACCTGGCGCTGCCCCGCCCCACCCGGCCGCGCAGCTGGTGGAGCTGGGCGAGGCCGAAGCGCTCGGCCTGCTCGATCACCATAAGCGTGGCTTCGGGCACGTCGACGCCGACCTCGATCACGGTGGTGGCGACCAGCAGCTTCGCCTCCCCGCGCGCGAACCGCTCCATCGCCGCGTCCTTGGGTTCGGGCCTGAGCTGGCCGTGGACCAGCACCGCCGCATCCCCGAACCGCGCCTTGAGCGAGGCGAAGCGCGCCTCCGCCGCGGCGAGGTCGTCGGTCTCGTGCTCGCTGCCGCGGACCATCGGGCAGACCCAGTAGGCCTGCTGCCCGGAGTCGAGGTGGCGTGCGAGCCCGTCGATCACTTCGCCCAGCCGGTCGAGCGCGATGACGCGAGTGTCGATCGGCTGGCGGCCCGGCGGCATCTCGTCAAGCCGGCTGACATCCATCTCGCCGTACTGCGCCAGCGTCAGCGTGCGCGGGATGGGGGTCGCGGTCATCGCCAGGGTGTGCGGTGTCGAGCGCCCCTTCTGCGTCAGCAGCAGCCGCTGCGAGACGCCGAAGCGGTGCTGCTCGTCGATCACCACCAGGCCGAGGTTCCTGTAGGCCACCGCGTCCTGGAAGATCGCGTGGGTGCCGACGATCACATCGATCGAGCCGTCGATCAGGCCCATCAGGACGGATTCTCGGGCCCTGCCCTTGTCGCGTCCGGTCAGCAGCGCGATGGTCGCGCCGGTGGCTCCCGCCATCGCGCGCAGGGTATCGTAGTGCTGGCGGGCAAGGATCTCGGTCGGGGCGAGCAGCGCCGCCTGCGCGCCGGCCTCGACCGCGATCAGCATCGCCTCGAGCGCCACCACGGTCTTGCCCGAGCCGACGTCGCCCTGCAGCAGCCGCAGCATCGGGTGGGCCTGGGCCAAGTCGCCTTCGATCTCGCCGATCGAGCGGCGCTGGGCGCCGGTCAGCGGGAAAGGCAGCTCCAGCTTGCCGCGCAGCCGCCCGTCGCCCTTGAGCGGCTGTCCGCGCCGCTTGCGGTTGTCGGCGCGCACCAGCATCAGCGCCAGGCTATTGGCGAGCAGCTCGTCGTAGGCGAGCCGGTCGCGCGCCGCCGGGTGCTCGCTCCTGTGCGCCAGCATCAGCGCATCGCGCCACGCCGGCCACTTGTGCCGGTCGAGCACGCCCGGCTCGATCCATTCGGGCAGCTCCGGCGCGCGTTCCAGCGACTGGGCAACCAGGTGCGCGACCTTGGGCTGGGTGAGTCCTTCGGCCAGGCGGTAGACCGGCTCGACCAGGTGCCCCATCAGCCCCGCGCTGTGCTCGGCGACATGGTCGGGGTGGACGATCTGCAGCCACTGGTCGCGCTGCTCGAGCCTGCCCGCGACCCAGCGCCTCTCGCCCTGCGGCAGCAGCTTCTTCGCGGTGTACGAAGCCTTGCCGAAGTAGACCAGGGCGCAGACGTTGCCCTTGGCATCCTGAGCCAGCACCCGGTGCGGCGCCCGGTTGTTGGGGCTGGCGCGGTGCTCGATCACGGTCAACGCCACGACGATCTGCTCGCCCACGCCCGCCTCGTCGAGGTCGGCCACCGAGCGGCGCTGCACGAAGCGGTCGGGCAGGTGATAGGCGAGATCGCGCACCCGGGTCAGGCCGAGCTTCTCGAGCGGCTTCTTCAGCTTCGGCCCGACGCCCTCGAGGCTCTCGGCCTCGGCGAACAGCGGATTGAGCGTCTCGGGGCGCATGGTCGCCCTCTATGCGCTTTCCGCGCCGCTGCGAAGGGAGCGGGACGCACGACCCGGGTTTGGTTGCAAGAGAAATGATTTGTCTTCGCCCGGTGCGGGAAGTGCTACCCCTTGGCCGGGCCGTGCAACACACTCCCAGGGGGCTAACATGACGAAGCTTTTCAGACATTTCGGCGCCGCGGCAGCGCTGGCGTTCCTCGCCATTCCGGCTGCTGCCCAGGACGAACCCGAAGAAGCCCGCACGAGCTACCAGATAACCTACGTCAAGTTTGCCCCGGGGGCGGACGAACGCTGGCTGGAGATCATGACCGAGCATACGGCACCCGCCCGCGCCGCCGCCCAGCTTCCGCCCACTCAGATTCACTGGCTGGCGAACGGTCCGTGGGATGTGATCCTGGTCACCGAGATGCCCGACGGCATGGCCGCGCTCGACACCCACAATCCGCGCGCCGGCGCCGCCTACGCAGCCGCGTTGCTGCGGCGCGAAGGATCGGAGGCGGCCGTGGCGGCGCTCAACGCCGAGATGGACGCGCTGGTCGCGGACAGCGACCGCGTGTTCACCCACACGCACCCCTGATCGCGGCCGCGTAGGCTGTCGAAGCGTCGGGGCGTCGTTCCCTGCGGACGGCGCCCCTCGACGTTGGGAAGCGGCGCGCTTGCCTTTTGTGGAAGCGGGAACCGTCGCCGCTCCGGTGACTTGCTCAAGGCGAGGGCCTGCGAGCCCCCCAAACAGGAGCAAACCATGGCGGAGAAAGAATTTACCGACGCGATCGCGTTGCTGAAGGCCGATCACCGCGAAGTCGAAGAGCTGTTCGACAAGTTCGAGAACGCCACCGGAAAGGAGCGCAAGCAGAAGATCGCCGAGCAGGTCTGCACGGAGCTGAAGATCCACTCGATGATCGAGGAAGAGATCTTCTACCCCGCGCTCGAGGGCAAGATCGAGCAGGACCTGCTCGACGAAGCCTATGTCGAGCATGACGGCGCCAAGGTGCTGATCAACGACATCATGTCGGGCGGCGCCGACGAGGAGTTCTACGACGCCAAGGTCACCGTGCTGAGCGAAGAGATCGAGCATCACGTCGAGGAAGAGGAAAAGCCCAAGGAAGGCATGTTCGCGCAGGCCCGCGCGGCCGACGTCGACCTCGTCGCTCTGCGCGACCGGATGCTGGTGCGCAAGGAAGAGCTCAAGGCACAGGCCGAAAGCGAAGGCCTGCCGCCGGCCGAACTGACCGCGGTCCAGCAGCAGCCGGCCTGACCTGTTGAGTGTCGCCCGGTGCTGCCCTAGGCACGCCGGGTGACCCCTTCCGACCTCGCCCCCCGCCTCGCCCGCGCCCGCTTTCGCGCCTGGCACCGCGGCACGCGCGAGGCGGACCTGATGATCGGCGGGTTTTTCGACCGGCACCACGGAGCGTGGAACGACGCCGCCCTCGCCTGGTTCGAGGCGCTGCTCGAGGAGGACGACGTCGACGTGATGGCCTGGGCGCTTTCGGCGCGGCCCGTTCCCGAGCAATTCGCCGGGCCGCAGCTGGCGGCCCTGCAAAGGCTCGATTACGTCACCATTTAGCTTGCGCTTCGCCCCCTCTCGCATAAGGCGGCCGCTAATCGCCCCACCCGGCCGCGAATGCGCGACCGGGTTGCTGCACGTGCCCGGAACAGACAAGCGCCCGAAAGTTTGACGTCCAAATGCCCGATATCGCCCGCATCCTGGCCGCCGACCGGCCGCTGTCGCTGACCTCGGTGCCGCGCGGCGCGCAGCCGCTGGTGATGGCGGACCTGGCGCGTGCCGCGGAAGGGCGCGCGGTGTTCATCGCGCCCGACGAGCAGGCGATGCGCGCGGTCACCGATGCCGCGCGCTGGTTCGCGCCCGAGCTGCAGGTCATCGAATTTCCGGCGTGGGACTGTCTGCCTTACGACCGCGCCGGCCCCGCGCTCTCGGTCGCGTCGCGCCGGCTGTCCGCCCTGCACCAGCTGCAGGCGGGCAAGGCGGGCGCGCAGCTGCTGGTCACCACGGTCAACGCCGCGCTCCAGCGCGTGCTGACGCCGTTTCGCATCCGCGAGGCGGTGCGCGAGCTCAAGCCGGGCATGCGGATCGGCTACGACAGCCTCACCGCGCTGCTCCAGCGGCAGGGTTACGGCCGCACCGACACCGTGATCGACACCGGCGAGTTCGCGGTGCGCGGTTCGATCTTCGACGTCTTCCCGGCCGGGCTCGACCAGGGCCTGCGGCTCGATTTCTTCGGCGACGAGCTCGAATCGCTGCGTCTGTTCGACCCATCGACCCAGCGCACCACCGGGACGGTCGACGGCCACCTGCTGCTGCCCGCGAGCGAGGCGCTGCTCGACGAGGAGAGCGTCAAGCGGTTCCGCACCCGTTATCGCGAGCAGTTCGCCGCGCACGCCACGCAGGATCCGCTTTACCAGGCGGTCAGCGAAGGGCGGCGGCTGGCGGGCATGGAGCACTGGCTGCCGCTGTTCGAGGAGCGGCTGGCGACATTGTTCGACCATCTCGGCACCGACGATCTCGTGGTCATCGATGCGGCGGCGATCCCGTCGGGCGACGAGCGGCTCGGCGATATCGACGACTATTTCCGCCAGCGCGGCGCGATCGCCGGGCAGGCGGCCGGGAGCTATCGTCCGCTGCCGCCCGACGCGCTCTACCTGTCAAGCGCGGAGTGGCGCCGACAGCTCGACGAGCGCCCGGTTCATCGCGCGGTGATCTTCGCCGAACCCGAGAGCGCCAGGACGGTCGACTTCGGCTTCCGCTCGGCGCGCGATTTCGCGCCCGAACGCTCGCGCGGCGACAACGTCTACGAAGCGGCCGCAGCGCACTTCAAGGCGCTCGGGCAGGCCGGCAAGCGCCCCCTGCTGGCCGCCTATTCCGAAGGCTCGCGCAGCCGCGTCGCCTCGATCCTGAGCGAGGCCGGCGTGGCCATGAAGACGGCCGCCACGTGGCAGGAAGCGCTGGGCGCGGCCGCGAAGGGCGCGCCGGTGGCGATGGTGCTGCCGCTCGACACCGGCTTCGCCAACGACGAGCTGGAGCTGGTCACCGAGCAGGACCTGCTCGGGGACCGCCTGGTCCGCCGCCGCAAGCGCCGCAAGGATTCGGACGCCTTCCTCGCCGAGCTCAGCGCTCTCAACCGCGGCGACCTCGTGGTTCACCTCGACCACGGCATCGGCAAGTACCTCGGGCTCGAGCCGATCACCGTCGGCAAGAGCCAGCACGACTGCGTGATGCTCGAGTACGCGGGGGGCGACAAGCTCTACATCCCGGTCGAGAACATCGACGTGCTGAGCCGCTACGGCTCCTCGGAAGAGGGCGCGGCGCTCGACCGGCTCGGCGGCGAAGGCTGGCAACGGCGCAAGGCGCGGCTCAAGGAGCGAATCCGCGCCATCGCCAACGAGCTGCTGCGCACCGCCGCGGCCCGCGCGCTGCGCAAGGCCCCGGTGTTCGAGCCCGACGAAAGCGCCTTCAACCAGTTCGTCGAACGCTTCCCCTGGGAGGAGACCGACGACCAGGAGCAGGCCATCGAGGACGTGCTCAAGGACCTGGCCGAAGGCAAGCCGATGGACCGTCTGGTGTGCGGCGACGTCGGCTTCGGCAAGACCGAAGTCGCGATGCGCGCCGCGTTCGTGGCGGCGATGAGCGGCGAACAGGTCGCCCTGATCGCGCCGACCACCTTGCTCGCGCGCCAGCACTTTCAGGGCTTCAGCGAACGCTTCGCCGGCTTCCCGCTCAAGCTCGGGCGCCTTTCGCGGCTGGTGCCGCCGGGCGAGACCAGGGCCACCCGCGAGGCGCTCGCCGATGGAACGATGGACGTGGTGGTCGGCACCCATGCCATTCTCAGCAAGAGCACGCAGTTCAAGCGCCTCGGTCTCGTCATCGTCGACGAAGAGCAGCGCTTCGGCGTCGCGCACAAGGAAGCGCTCAAGCAGCTGCGCGCCGACGTCCATGTGCTCACCCTCACCGCCACGCCGATCCCGCGCACGCTGCAGATGGCGATGAGCGGGCTGCGCGAGCTCTCGACCATCCAGACCCCTCCTGTCGACCGTCTGGCGGTACGCACCTACGTGATGGAATGGGACGACATGGTGATGCGCGAGGCGCTGCTGCGCGAGCATCACCGCGGCGGGCAGAGCTTTATCGTCGTGCCGCGCATCGCCGACATGCCCGAAGTCGAGGCCTGGCTGCACAAATACGTGCCCGAGATCCGCTTCGTCAGCGCCCACGGCCAGATGAGCCCGAGCGAAGTCGAGGAACGGATGAGCGCGTTCTACGAAAAGCGCTACGAGGTTCTGCTTTCGACCACGATCGTCGAATCCGGCCTCGATATTCCTTCGGCCAACACCATCATCATCCACCGCGCCGATCGCTTCGGCCTGGCCCAGCTCTACCAGCTGCGTGGCCGCGTCGGGCGCGCCAAGCTGCGCGCCTATGCCTATCTGACGACGCCGAAGGACACCGCGCTGAACGAAGTGGCCGAGAAGCGCCTCAAGGTGCTCGGCGACCTCGATTCGCTGGGCGCGGGCTTCCAGCTCGCCAGCCACGATCTCGACATCCGCGGCGCCGGCAACCTGCTCGGCGACGAGCAGTCGGGCCATATCCGCGAGGTCGGCTTCGAGCTGTACCAGTCGATGCTGGAGGACGCGATCCTCGCCGCCAAAGCCGGCGAGATGGGCCTGGAGCGCGAGCGCGAGGGCCTCAGCCCGCAGATCACAGTCGATGCGCCGATCATGATCCCCGAGGACTACGTGCCCGACCTCGCGGTGCGCATGGCGCTATATCGCCGTCTCAACGAAGCCGGCGACAAGGCCGAGATCGAATCGCTCGCGGCCGAGATGATCGACCGCTTCGGCGCGCTGCCGCAGGCGACCGCCAACCTGGTCAAGCTGATCGAGATCAAGCAGCAGGCGCTCCTGGCCTGCATCGCCAAGGTCGAGGTCGGCGCGCGCGGCACGCTGGTCAGCTTCCACGAGGACCGCTTCCCCGACCCTGCGGGCCTGATCGCCTATGTCGAGCGGCTCGAGGGAACGGCGCGGCTGCGGCCCGACATGAAGCTGGTCATCAACCGCGCCTGGGGCGACCCGGCGAGCCGCCTCAATGGCCTGCTGCAGCTGACCAGGGGCCTGAGCGGGATCGTGCGCAAGGCGGAGAAGCGGCGCGAGGCCGCCTGAACGCCGCTAGCGGCAGATGCGAAAAGGGCCCCGCGGACGGGGCCCTCCGGAAACTCGCAAGTACGCTCGCGCTTACGGGCTCTCGGGCTCGTTGTCGTCGGTCAGCTCGATGATGCCCCAGATGATGAGACCCAGCGCCACGGCAGCGACGATCCACATCGTGGTGCCGACGAGTTCCTCGGACTCGCCGACCTCAGCACCGGTGCGCGGCAGTTCGCTCGGAGCGGCCTGCGCCGCGATCGGCGCGGCGGCAAGTGCCAGAGCTGCGCTCGCGGAAATTGAATTTCGAATCTTCACGTTGATTCCCCTAGACTTGTTGCGCCAAGCGGGGGGCTTATTCTTACAACAGCCAGCACGTGTCAACGCCTCGCGGACCCAATTAATCGTCGAAAATGGTCCTTTCGTCCCTAAATCAGGACGAGTTGCCGATCAGCAACTCGAGTTCTTCTCCGTTCATCGCCCGGGCTCCCAAGAATCCCTGCCAGACGGCGCAGCCTTCGCGGACGATCGCCGCGCGTTGCTCCTCGCGCTCGATGCCTTCGGCGACCACGTCGAGGCCGAGCGCCTTCGCCATGGCCAGGATGCCGCGGAGCACTTCGAGGTCGCGCGGATCTTCGGCGATCCCCTCGATCATGCTGCGGTCGAGCTTGAGCGCATGGATCGGCAGGCGTTTGAGATAGTGGAAGTTGCAGAAGCCCGCGCCGAAGTCGTCGAGAGCGATGCGGATGCCGAGATCGGCGAGCTTGCGCAGGCCGTCGGCCGTCCGTTCGAGGTCGGCGACCAGGACCTGCTCGGTGATCTCGAGCGTCAGGTGCTCGGGGGCGAATCCCGCCCCCGCCACGGCGTCGGCGATCGTCGCGGCGAAATCCCCCGCCACCACGTCCGCCGCGGTCACATTGAGCGAAAGGCGCAACGGCACAGGCCAGTTGCCGGCGGTGTTCAGCGCCTGCCGCGCGACGAAGTGCGAGAGCCGCTCGACCAGTCCCGCGCGCTCGGCGATCGCGAAGAGCTTGTCGCCGGCGATCACGCCACGCTCGGGATGCCGCCAGCGCGCCAGGGCCTCGGCACCGACCAGAGTGCCGTCGGCGGAGGCGAACTGCGGCTGGAACAGGACCTCGATCTCCTCGCGCTCAATCGCGGCGCGCAGCGCTTCGGCGGCAGGGTGCCTGGCGGCATTGCGGCGGTCTGAGCGGGTGCGGCGATCGGTGGCCGCCTCGAGGATGGGCATGCCGTGCTGTGGCTTATCGTCCGCCGCGCGTCTCTCCCTGTTCGGACCGCGTTGCAAATCGGGACGCCGGCCCATAGGCTGCGAAAATGGGCAAGGCCGACGCGGGCAATTCGTTCAAGCGGCTGGCGCTGCTCGCCTCGCCGACCGAACGCGCGCAGGAAGCGGCCGCGGCGCTCGGCGCCTGCACCGACTGGGTTGCGCCGGAGGAGGCCGAAGCGGTGGTCGTTCTCGGCGGCGACGGGTTCATGCTCGAGACGATGCATCGGATGATCGATTCAGGCCGCATGCTGCCGGTTTACGGGCTCAACCTCGGCACGGTAGGCTTCCTGATGAACCGCTATACCAAGGGCTGCCGCGTGCTCGAGCGGCTGGCGAAGGCACGGCGCATCGCGGTCTCGCCGCTCAAGATGGATGCCGTCACCCAGGACGGCCGGGCCGAGAGCTTCTACGCGATCAACGAGGTCTCGCTGCTGCGCGAGACCCGCCAGACCGCCAAGATCGAGATCAGCGTCAACGAGCGGGTGCGGATCGAGGAGCTGGCCGGAGACGGCGTGCTGCTGGCGACGCCGGTCGGTTCGACAGCCTACAATTTCTCGGCAAGCGGACCGATCCTGCCGCTCGATTCGCATATGCTGGCGCTGACGCCGATCAGCCCGTTCCGCCCGCGCCGGTGGAAGGGAGCGATCCTGCCCGACCG
>Ga0307505_10001447_pt1 | contig 19173 bp, 20 predicted proteins | sample 23_S_MG_FD_202183 | JGI IMG/M metagenome (GOLD analysis project Ga0307505, IMG submission 202183) | Soil microbial communities from Populus trichocarpa stands in riparian zone in the Pacific Northwest, United States - 23_S | ecosystem: Environmental > Terrestrial > Soil > Riparian zone > Trees...
CGAGAATGAGGTTGGCAACGCTCCAAGTTGTTGATAGACTTTGCTTTTCTCGCAGCTTTTGGCTCTTGCGGGAAAGCGCGGGATGGTGCTTGGAAGTTGGGATCCTGCCTTCACACGGCAGGGGTCGCAGGTTCGAACCCTGCACCGCCCACCACGCACCAGTCCCCGTAAGTCGTTGATTTACGAGGATTTTTGTTTTCCCGCGTGTTCCCGCAAGGGCCTATGTTGGCGTGTTGGTGCGACCCCCTTCTGGATTTGCGCCAAATTTGCGCCAGTTGAGCTCCGAGGCATTCGCCGCAAGGCATCAACCGGAGCTCAGAGCATGGCCAGCATCAGAAAACGCACCCAGTGGCGCCTCGTCCTGGAGGATGCATGGCGCTACAAGACCTACCCTACCCGAAAGCAGGCCGAAGCCGACAACGACGCCTACTACGCCCAGGGCCTGATGGGCCTGCGCGTCGAGCCCGCGCCCGGCGGCAGCTGGGAGGTCCGCGTCCGTTGCAAACACGCACCGGACCTGGTCAAGACCTTCCGGCGGCGTGCCGAAGCGGATGCGTGGGCAAAGGAACGCGAGGGAGAGATCGCCAAGCGCCAGTTCGTCGACTACCGCGAGGCCGACCGAAACACACTGGGGGACCGACCTGCTCACCCGCTATGACCGGGATCGTCTTGCCGATCGACCGAAGGACGACGCCGACAAGGTGCGAATTCGCAAGCTGTGCACCGAGCCACTCGCCTCGGTGCGGATGTCGGTTCTTCAGCCCTGCGACATTGCCACGTACCGTGACGAGAGAAAGAAGCTCGTCAAAGGCGCGACAGTCAAGAAGGAACTCGAACTCATCTGCCGAGTGATCGGCATCGCGCGGGCCGAATGGGGCGTGCACGTGGCCCAGAACCCCGCTTCAGGCCGGCTCGTGCCCCGACCCAAGAAGGAGCCCGGGGACGAACGGAATCGCCGATTGGCCGTGGTTCATGCGCCAGCGCTGCCGTCTTCACAGCCGTCGGGCAAGTTGTCAACTCAGGGGATGGACACGCAGGGCAGTTCGCGCCGCAAGCGCGCGGACGGCGCCTTCGAGAATGATCCTGAAGCCGACGCGCTGCTCAAGATGCCTCAGTCGGAGCAGCAGGCGCTGCTTCGCGCCTGTCGGTAGGGGGCGAGCGCATCGCCGAGGAGCAACTCTTCCACGACCCGGCTCAACTGCGGCCGGCGGCGCTACCGAATCAGGCCCCACCCGCCTCGCGCCGACGCGCAGCCATCCCCGTGGCCGATTTCCCGCGAACGCGCATCTGCGTGGTTTGCCGAGCCAGGTAGCGTGCCATTGCGGCGGGCGCTCCAAGGCCGATGTCCGGCACCTCACCGCGAGCACAGCGCCAGAGCTGCACCGTGTGCCAGGCGACTTCGGCAAGGCCACCGCTCAGGCCACGCAGCAGCCATCGTGGCCGTTGCAGTTCGTGTGCAAAGTCGAAGGTCGAGCCGTTCAGCAGGCGCAGCGGCAGTTGTGCATCGAGCACGATCGGCCGCGCCAGTCCGACCAGATCGACGGCGCCGCTTCGCAAGGCTGCATCGATCGCGCCACGCGTGCGAAACCCTCCGGTCACCATCAGTGGCTTGTCGAAGCGCGCCCGGGCCTTGCGTGCGAAGTCCAGGAAGTAGGCCTCGCGTGTCGTGGCTGCCCTTGCCGCATCCCGGCCGTCGCCGCCCGGCACGCCGAGCATCGCAGCAGACTCGAAGGTGCCGCCCGAGATTTCGAGCAGGTCGATGCTGCTGCGTGACAAGGCCGCGACGGTGTCCAGCGACTCCTGCGGCGTGATGCCGCCGCGCTGGAAGTCCGACGCGTTGAGCTTGACCGAAAGCACTGCCTGCGAACCGATGGCCGCTCGCACCGCGTCGACCAACTCAAGCAGGAAGCGGCTTCGCCCCCCGGCGTCGCCACCCCAACGGTCGTCGCGCCGATTGCTCAGCGACGACAGGAACTGGCTTGCCAGGTAGCCATGTGCCGCATGCAACTGCACGCCACCAAAGCCGGATTGCACCGCCCGTTCGGCAGTGCTGGCGTAGGCCCGGACGACTGCCACGATCTCGGCATCGCCAAGCGCCCTCGGCCGCGCGAACAGCAACCTGTTGTTCATTGCCACCGCCGAAGGAGCGACGGGCCTGGCGTTCAGCAGCCGCGGAATCTGCCGCCCGCCGTGGTTGATCTGCATCCAGGTCGCGGCGCCACCCGCACTCGCCGCCACGGCCCAGCGCTTGAGCAGCTCGAGGTGAATGTCGCTCTCGACCACCACCTGCCCCGGCTCGCTGACAGCCGCGCGATCGACCATCACGTTGCCGGTGATCAGCGCCGCCGCCCCGCAGCCGGCCCAGCGTGCATACAGCGCGATCAACTCGGCGCTCGGCCCATGCCGCGCATCGGCAAGCTGCTCGCTCATCGCCGCCTTGACGATGCGGTTGCGCAGCACCACGCCGCAAGGCAGTGCCAGCGGCTGGTCGATCAAGGTGCGGGGTCCACGCCGGTTCGCGCAGCCTGCTCGATGCACGGCCCGAGCAGGCGGCACGCCAGGCCTATCTCGGCCACCGACAGGCCGGCGTAGCCGAGCAGCAGGCCCGGCGGCGCGCGCTGCGCCATGTAGTGCGGCATCACCGGATGCAAGCCCACACCCGTGTCGGCGGCCAGCCGGACGAGGCTCGGCAGGTGCAGCCGCGAGCCGGGTGTCGTCCACGCCACCAGGTGCATGCCGCTGCCGGGCTTCTCCACCCGCAGATGCGGTGCCGCATGCCGCGCCAGGCCGGTGATCAACGCATTGCGCCGCGCCCGCAGCGCACGCACCACACGCCGCAGGTGGCGCGCGAACGCGCCGCTGCGCATGAATCCGGCCAGCGCGGCCTGCTCGATGGCCGAGCAGCCCAGATCGCACAGCAGCTTGGCCGAGACGAAGTCGCCGCGCAGCTCACGCGGCGCAACGAGGTACGCCAGGCGCAGCGACGGCGCGATCAGCTTCGAGAAGCTGCCGACGTGAATCACGTGGTCGGCGGACTCGGGCAAGGCCCGCAGCGGCAGGGCGGGTGGCCCGTCGTAGCTGAGCTCGCCGTCGTAGTCGTCCTCGACGATCCAGGTCCCGTGGTGGTTGGCGTAGCGCAGCAACTCCCCGCGACGCCGTGCCGAGAGCGTCACGCCAAGTGGGAACTGGTGCGTCGGCGTCACGTAGATCAAGCCGGGCCGCGCCTGCGGCAGCGCGTCGGTCACCAGGCCACCACCGTCCACCGGCACCGCCACCAGGCGTGCGCCATGCGCCTGCAAGGCCCAGCGAGCGCCGAAGTAGCCCGGGTCTTCGATCACCGCGGTGTCGTCTTCGTCGAGCAGCACGCGCGCGGCCAGCGACAGTGCCTGCTGTGCGCCGGCCACGATGACGATGTCGTCGGCGTCGGCATCGATGCCACGGCGCTCGCGCAGCCAGCGCGCCACTTCGAGCCGCAGCTCGGGCAGGCCCTGCATGGGTGGGTAGCCCAGGCTTGTGTAGGCGGCGGCGCGTGCCAGCTCGCGGCGCCAGGTGTCGGGCAGCAGGGCGTCGGCCAGGGGTTCGCCATACTGCAAGTTGAAGCGCAAGCCACGATGCAGGCGCGGCGCCGCGTAGTCGTGGATGGCACGGGTGCGGGCGCTGTAGCGCGAGGTCGGTGGGATGCGGTTGCGCTCGCCCACGCCTTGCGGCACGGGTCCGGCCGGCAACGCGTAGGCGCCGGACCCGTGCCGGCTGGCGATCACGCCGCTCGCCACCAGGTGGTCGTAGGCCGCGCGCACCGTGTTGCGTGAAAGCTCCAGCGCCTCGGCCAGCTCACGGGTCGAGGGCAGCCGGCCGCCGGCGGGCAGCCGTCCGGCTTCGACGGCGGCCCGCAGCGCGCGGCTCAGTTGCTGGTACAGCGGCCCTTGGCCGTCGAGTTCAGGGAGCATGGTGGTGTGAGCCCGGATCCACGAGATATACCGCTGTTCATGATCATGACCCAGGCCCACTTCAGTGGAAACCGTTGGGCCCACTTGAACGTATGCGGCGAGGCGATGGACACGATCCGCCTGGGATGCGGTCTCCTCCAGGCCTCGCCGTGGCGTAGCGCCTGCCTGGGCCGGGCGACGTTGTGCGAGCCATGCAAGGACCCACTTCGTGGCTTGCGCTCGGACCCACCGTCACCAGGCCGGACAAGACACTGCAGCGTGCCTAGCATGCACCTGTTGCCGGCTTGGATGAGGAGCTTGACCATGCGCATCACTGAAACCTTCCCGTACCTGTGCGTCCATGACGCCGCCGAGGCCATCGCGTTCTATTGCCGCGCCTTCGGCGGCAAGGAGTCGCTGCGGTTGGTCGAGCCGAGCGGGCGCATCGGGCATGCCGAAGTCGGTCTCGGCGAGGGCACGCTGATGTTGTGCGATCCGTTCCCGGAGTACGGCATCCGCAGCGCGCGCGACATCGGCGCCACGCCGGTGACCATCCACCTGCATGTGGACGACGCCGACGCGGCGATCGCCGCCTGCGTGGCGGCCGGCGCCACGTTGGAGCGGGCGGCCAGCGACGCCTTCTACGGTGAACGCTCGGGTGTGATCCGCGACCCCTTCGGCCATCGCTGGAACATCGGTCATCACATCGAGGATGTCTCGCCCGAGGAGATGCAGCGCCGCTACACGGCACTGTTCGCAAGGGCGTGACGGGTAGCGACCTGCTCCATCAGGCCGTATGCGTACTTCCAGCTCTCGATCCAGTCGAGCTCGCCGTCAGCGCCTTCGATGAAGCCGTCGAGCGAGGCATTCATCGTGCAGATGATCTTTCGCATGCGCTGCTCCGGTGTGGCTACTCGATGACTTCGGTCTGTCGCGACACCGCGGGCCATTGCCGGTCGGCCTTCGCCACGAACCCGGGCCCCCGCCGTACACGAACCAGGCGCTGAGCACCGCGTTCAGCGGCGGCGAGCACGGCCAGCGCCAGCGCGGGCCTGTCGATCTGCAGACGAGCCCGGCGACGATGGGCAGGGCCAGCACCAGCAGCGAACGCAGGTCGCGCGCAAGCCGGCCCTGCGAAGGGCGTTGCGCGGACGCTTGGGAGGGGCGCGAACGCATCTCAACCCTCGTCCTGGCCCGACGGCGCCGCGCCGGTCATGTAGCGATCCCACCAGCCGGCAGCCGGTTCGATCTGCTGCACCACGTCGACCCACAGGCCCGACGGGTCGGCGAAGCCGAAGCGGCGCTGACCAAAGGCCTCGTCGGTGAGCGGGTAGTCGACGCGCCCGCCGCCGGCAACGAATGCGGCGAGCGCGGCTGCAGCGTCTTCGACCTGCAGCTCGAAGCACATGCCGCGGCCGGTGAACGGCTCGGGCCCCGGCGGCGCCGACGGGTGATCGGGGGTCATGAAGGCGATCGACAGCGAACCGTCGGCGCTCGCGAGCCAGACGAACCAGTCGCTGTCGAAGCCGACTTCCAGGCCCAGCTGTCGGGTCCAGAAGTCGCGGCAGGTGTTCTTGTGCGGGGTGACGATGATCGGGTAGCGGTCGGAGAATCGCATCGCAGGCTCCGGAGTGGGTGAATGGGGACTGGGCAGACGACATAAACAAACAGACTGTCTGCCTGATACATAGCTTCCCAACAAACAGTCAGCCTGTCAATTACCATCGAGGTATGGTGACCAACCCCGAACGATCGGCGCACACGCGTGCACGCCTGCTCGGCGTCGCGCGCACGCTGTTCGCGCGCGACGGCTACGCGGCCACGCCTACCGAGGCGATCCTCGAAGGCGCCGGCGTGCAGCGCGGCGCGCTGTACCACCACTTCACCGACAAGGCCGCGCTCTTCGAGGCGGTTTGCATCCAGCTCGTCGAAGAGGCATTGCCGCCGATCGACACCGCAACGGCACGGGCGCGCGGCGCGCTCGACGCGCTGACCCGCGGCTCGATTGCCTGGATCGAGTTCGTCACGCGCGACGACGTGCGGCGCATCCTGCTCGTCGATGGGCCCACCGTGCTCGGCTGGCAGCGCTGGCAAGCACTGGACGATCGGCTGAGCGTCAATGCGCTTCGCACAGCACTGCGCGAGGCGATCGCCGCGGGCGAGATCGCCTTCGAAGGTGACGCCGAGCTGCTGACCACGATGGTCAACGGCGCGCTGAACGCGCTCGCCTTGCAGGTCGGCAACGCTGCGCCTGCGCCGGCGGCTCGACAGTGGCAGCGGGCCGTGCGAGGCCTCTGGCGATCGCTCGCCCGGTAGCGTCGGGCCTGGCGTCAGCTGCTGCGTCAGCGGTGGCACCACTCGCCTGGTGTTGATCCGCCAAGGTGCGTCCATGCGCGGCATCGTCAATCCGCATGGGTATCCCCCAAGGCTCGCAAGGCCCGATCGAGCGGACCCACTTGCGGCGCTCCCCTCTGTGCCTCAATGTGGGTCTCCCACGAATCGTGTTTCATGTACTTTCATAATGAATCTATTGCCTTATGAACTGAAAGTGGCAAGAATCGTCCTTCCTCCGGCGTGGATGCTGCCGGAGCATGACTGCGAAGGAACTCGATGAGCGCGGAACTGGGGCTGCTGCTGCGCATGGCCAGAGCAGCCCAGCGGATCAGCCAGCTGGAACTCTCGTTGCGATTGGGGGTTTCACAGCGACATGTCAGCTTCGTGGAGCTCGGCCGGTCTCGGCCTGGCAGGGACCTGGTACTGGCCTGGATGGACGAAACTTCGGCGAGCCAGTCGCTTTGCAATGCGGCCCTCCTCAAGGCCGGCTATGCGCCGCTTTCTCCGGGAGCTACCTGTCCGGGCGTCGCGTGTGAAGTCGCCTTCCACACCATCGAACTGCATCACCCGAACCCCGGCATCGTCTTCGATGCGGATTGGTACATCGTCCGCCTGAACGCTGCGGCGCGCTGGCTCTGTGCGCTGGCTATGCCCGATCTGTGGAAACGGCGCGCCGACGATCGCATCGACATGATCACGACGCTGGCACACCCGGACGGATGGCTTGCCCGTGCGCGTCGTCCCGACGTGATCGCAGGCGCGCTGCTCGGCCAGCTGCGGGCCGAGCAATGGCTGCGGCCCAGCCTCAGCGCTCGCATCGACCACTTCGAGGCCGCCGCCAGAAGCCGCTACGGCGCGATCGATCTGCTGCCGACGCGGGACCCCATCGCCACGAGCTTCGAGGTCAGCCTGGAGACCGACGAAGGGTGGCTGTCGTTCTGTGCGGTTCAGTCACGCTTCGGGCTGGCCCAGGATGCCGGTACATCGACACTGCGGGCCGAACTCTGGTTCCCAAGCGACGACGCGACGTCGCAGGTCCTGCATACCCGCCGCCACGCCATGCGCCAGCGCGAGTTGGCGATGGAGGACACCGCGGCGAGCAGCGTCGCTTGACGGATGCACCCGCGGATCACCCCTGGAGCAGAGCAGCGATGACAGCGTTGTTGGTGTGGCTCGGAGTGCTCGGTACAGGCCTCACCGCGGGCATCTTCTACGCCTTCTCCTCGTTCGTCATGAAGGCGCTGGACGGCCTGCCGGCCGAACTCGCGGCAGCGGCGATGCGGTCGATCAACGTGGCCGTGTTGAACGCCGGCTTCATGCTCGTGTTCTTCGGCACCGGCCTGGTCTGCGTGGTCCTGCTTCCGACCGCCTTCATCGCGGGCTCCGGCATGGCCGCGGCGACCACGATCGTGGCGTGCTGCATCCACCTCGCCGGGTGCCTCGGTGTCACGATGTACTGCAACGTGCCGCTCAATCAGCGCCTCGCTGCTCTAGCCGCGCCGGCCCTGGCGGGCTATTGGCCGTCGTACATGGCGCGATGGACGTTGTGGAACCACGTCCGCACGGCCAGCGCGGCGCTTGCCTGTGCCCTGCTGGCCTGGTCGTTGGCACAGGGTTGAGTTGCGCCAACTATCTGCCGGATAGTTGCCGAGGCGCAGCGCCTTCTTGATAGTGCGGCCATCGAACTTCAGGAGTGCACGATGATGATCACGGTTCTGGGCGCGGGCGGCAACACCGGCGGGCGCGTCGCGTCGATGCTGTTGGATCGGGGGTGCGCCGTTCGCGTCGTCGGCCGCAACCCGGCGAAACTCTCGGCGCTCGCGCGGCGCGGCGCGCAGGCGATGGTCGGTGACTCGACGGACTGGCGCTTCCTGAAGTCGGCCTTTGACGATGCAGACGCGGCCTACCTCTTGCTGGCGCCGGACGTGTCAGCGCCCGACTACCCGGCCGCGCAGGACGAGATGGGCGAGGCCATCTGCGCCGCGCTGGCCGAGTCGAGCGTGCGCCGCGCCGTTGCCCTGAGCAGCTTGGGTGCCGACAAGACGGGGCCCACCGGTGTGATCCAGGGTCTGCGTCGCCAGGAAGCACGCCTGGAGCGCATCGATGCACTCGGGCTCACGGTGCTTCGTCCGGCGTCGTTCTTCGAGAACGTGCTGCCCCAGGTCGAGCCCGCGCGCGCCACGGGTGTTCTCGCCGACCTGTACGCGCCGGCCTTGAGGATCCCCATGGTCGCCGCCCAGGACATCGCTGCCGCGGCGGTCCGGGCACTGGCGAAACCGGCAAGCGCCGTGCAACCGGTTCAAGAGCTGCTCGGTCCCGAGGATGTCTGCCACGACGAGATCGCGCTCATGCTGGGTCGCACGCTCGGCGTGACGCTGCGCTACGTTCGCATGCCCGAAGAAGCCATGTTCGACTCGCTGGCCGGCTTCGGCGCCTCGCGCAGCTTTGCGCTCGCTTACCTCGAGATGGTCCGCGCCATCAACGATCGGGCCTTGCAGCCCCAGGAAGGGCGGCATGCGGGCAACACGACCGAGACGGGCTTTGCCCGGTTCCTGGAGACGACGTTTGCAAGCTGATCGTTCGGCGACCCTGCGTGCAATCCGACGCGCGCTCATCCTTTGCGCGGCGATCGTCGTGGCTGCCTGTGGCGGTGCGGGCGATACCGGTGACAGGGCCGAACCCGCGGAGTTCGTGTTCCGCCTGCGCGGCATGCCTGCGTCGGAGGAGTTTCGCGTGCGCAGCACCTCGCCGGACTTCATTCGCGCGGCTCGGGCACAGCTCGCGCGCCCGGCAGCCGAGCGCGATGCCTACCCCAACGGTGCCGTGAAGCGTGGCAACGGCGGGTACAACACGCCTTGGTCCTGGCATCTCGATCGCGTCGAGCTCATCTCCGGGCCGACGACCGAGGTGTGCGACGGCACCCCGGGCATGATCGAGGAAGACGTGCCGTACTGGGCCGATCGTGTAGGCGCCTTCTGACCGTGGCTCGCCTACGTGCACCGGGAGCAGCCGTGAGCCGCCTGCGGGCTGCGCTGGCGGCCGCGGCCGTGTGCTGTGCGGCCGCCGCGCAAGCGCCGCCGCCGGCCTCCCTGCCCGACCAGGCCTGGACGCACTACGCCGGCAGCCCCGGCGGCGGGCGCCATTCACCGCTGGCGCAGATCCACGCCGGCAACCTCGACCGGCTCGAAGTGGCGTGGACCTTCCGCACGGGCGAGGCGGGCCCGGGCAACGTGCCGAGCAAGCGCTTCACGTTCCAGGCCACGCCGCTGGTGATCGGCGACAGCCTGTTCGTCAGCACCGCCTATGGCCGGGTGTTCGCGCTCGACGCCGCCAGCGGGCGCGAGCGCTGGCGCTTCGATGCACAGCTCGATCCGACCCGGCGCTATGCCGAGGCGGCCAACCGCGGCGTCGCGGCCTGGCAGGACCCGCGTGCAGCGCCCGACACCCCCTGCGCCTTGCGCCTGTTCGTCGGCACCCTCGACGCGCGCCTGATCGCCCTGGACGGCCGCACCGGCAAGCGCTGTGCCGACTTCGGCGCCGGCGGCGAGGTCGCGTTGCGCGACCCAGCGTGGCCGCGCCCGGCCGAGCGCGGCGACTACGGCGTCACGTCGCCACCGACGATCGTCGGCGATCTGGTGATCACGGGATCGGCGATCGGCGACAACCGCGCCGCTCATGTCGAAAGCGGCGTCGTCCGCGCCTTCGACGCACGCACTGGGCGGCAGCGCTGGGCCTGGCAGCCGGTGGCCGAAGGGCTGAGCGCGGCCAACGCATGGGCCCCGTTGTCGGCCGACCCCGCGCGAGACCTGGTGTTCGTTCCGACCGGCTCCGCAGCGCCCGACTTCTTCGGCGGCGCCCGTGCCGGCGACAACACCCACGCCAACTCGCTGGTGGCGCTGCGTGCGAGCACCGGCGCGCTGGTCTGGCACCGGCAGCTCGTGCATCACGACCTGTGGGACTTCGACCTGCCCGCGCAGCCGACGCTGATCGAGCTGCGTCGCGGCGCGCAACTCGTCCCCGCGGTCGTCCAGGCGACCAAGAGCGGCATGCTGTTCGTCTTCCACCGCGAGACCGGGGAGCCCCTGTTCGAGGTGCAGGAGCGGCGCGTGCCGGCATCCGACGTTCCCGGCGAGAAGGCGGCGCCGACGCAGCCGTTCTCGACGTTGCCAGCGCTCTCGCGCCACGGCCCGGTCGGCCCCGGCGATGCGTGGGGCCTGACGCCGTGGGACCGTGGCATGTGCCGCGAGGCGATTGCACAGTACCGCAGCGAAGGCATCTTCACGCCGCCATCGCTGAAGGGCAGCATCCTGCTGCCGGGCTATGCCGGGGGCAGCAACTGGGGCGGAGTGGCCTTCGACCCGGCGTCGCAGACGGTCGTCGCCAACACCATGGACGTCGCCTTCGTCGTCGCGCTGATCGAGCGGGCACGTTTCGACGAGGAGCGCAAGTCGGGGCGCTTCGAAGGATGGGAGTTCGGCCGTCAGGAAGGCACGCCCTACGGCATGCGCCGCCGCGTGCTGACCTCTCCGCTCGGCTTGCCCTGCGTTGCGCCGCCCTGGGGCCAGCTCGCCGCGGTGGATCTCGGCAGCGGCCGGATCCGCTGGCAGGTGCCACTGGGTACCACGCGGGACAAGGCCCCGTGGCCGTTCTGGCTGAACCTCGGCATGCCGAACACAGGAGGACCGCTGGTCACTGGCGCGGGGCTCGTGTTCATCGCCGCAGCGACCGACGACACCCTGCGCGCCTTCGAGCTCGCCAGCGGGCGCTTGTTGTGGAAGGCGCGCCTGCCGGCCGGCGGCCAGGCAAGTCCGATGAGCTACGCCGTCGGCGGTCGCCAGTTCGTGGTGCTCGCCGCCGGCGGTCACAGCGGGCTGGAGACCACCCGGGGCGACCACCTGGTGGCGTTTGCGTTGAAGGTGCCGGGCCCACGCTGAGGCGTGTGGCGTTGTTGCGACCCGGGCTCAACGCTTTCAGGCCGCAACTATTGCAGAATGCCTGGATGCGAGCCTTGTCCCTCGAAGCCAGCCTGCTGTACCGCTTCTCGGTCATGTCCAATCGCGCCGCTGCGCGGCTGCATGCCTTCTACAGTGCCCGCTACGGGCTCACGATGCCGGGCTGGCGCGTCATTGCGCACCTCGGCGAGCACCAGCCGATGAACGGCAAGGACATTGCCGAGCGTGCGGCGATGGACAGCGTCAGCGTCACCCGCGCGCTGAACCATCTCGACGAACTCGGGATGGTCGATCGCAGGATCGATGCGCAGGATCGCCGACGTGTCCTTGTCCGCCTCACGCGCAAGGGTCAAGGGGTCTACGACACCGTCGCGCCGCTGGCGGTGCTCGAGGAGACCGAACTGATCGCCTCGCTGAGCGCGGCCGAGCGGGCGCTGCTGTACGAGCTGACCCGGCGCATCTGGCGAGACCGGGCCTGAGCTGCCTTGCCGCGCCGGCGGCTCAACATTCGTGTGCCCGCCGCGAGTCGTCCGCAAGGCGCGGCGCGCAGCTGGGCGTCGCAGGTCGAACGCAAGTAGTCGCGCTGCGGGTTCAATGAGCTGCGTGCCGCCGCATGACCTGGCACGTAGTTGAGGCCGCGACAGCGATCGACCAAAGTCCACTTCATGCCGAGCATCCACAGACTTCAAGGAGATTGACATGCCCGAAACCATTCCGTTGTCGCCCGCATCGCGCGGCGAACCCGCTCTGACCCAGGTCCTCCGCGTGGATGCCTTCACGTGCGCAGCCATGGGTTTGCTGCTCGTTGCAGCCGCCACACCGATGAGTGCGCTGCTCGGCTTGCCGGCGCAGCTGCTCTTCTGGGCCGGCGTCGTGCTGTTCCCGTGTGCGGTGCTGATGTTCGTGGCCGCCAAGCGGCCTCGATTCGCTGGCCTCGTGTGGGTGATCGTGCTCGGCAACCTTGCCTGGATCGTCGCCAGCGCCGTCGTCGGACTGGCCTTCAACCCCACACCGCTCGGCCTGGCCTTCGTGGTGGTGCAGGCGGCGGTTGTCGCGGTGCTGGCCTGGCTCGAGTGGCGCGGCCTCAGGTCCATGTAGCGCGCACGGCGATTCGACCCCATCGACAGGAGATTCCGATGAGAAGAGTGTTTGCCTCGACCTTCGTTTCGCTCGACGGCGTGATGCAAGCTCCAGGCGGCCCGGGCGAAGACGACAGCGGCGGCTTCGCGCATGGCGGCTGGACCGTGCCGCATTTCGACGAAGCCATCGGGGCCGCGATGGGGGCGGTGTTTTCCAGGCCTTTCTCTCTGCTGCTCGGCCGCAAGACCTACGACATCTTCGCCGCGCACTGGCCGCGGGCCGAGAACGGGCCCGACGCGCAACTGGCCAAGCTGTTCAACGCGGCGACGAAGTACGTTGCCACGAAGTCAACGGCGCCGCTTCGATGGCAGAACTCGGTGCCGCTGCACGACGCCGCCGCGGATGTGCCTCGGCTGAAGCAGGCCGATGGTCCGGACCTGCTGATCCAGGGAAGCAGCGATCTGATCCAGACGCTGCTCACGCATGGCCTGATCGACGAGTTCAGGCTGCTGGTGTTCCCGGTCGTGCTCGGCGGAGGAAAGCGCCTCTTCGGCGCTGGAGCAACGGGGTCCGCGCTCGAACTCGTCGAGTCCAGGACCTCATCCACCGGCGTCACGATCTGCACGTACCGCCCGGCCGGAGCCGTGCGAACGGGCTCCTTTGCGCTGCAGTAGCGCCTTGGGAGGGCTGATGAACACCTAGCGATTCGCGGGTCATCGCGACCCCTGTTGCGCCATCCGCTGCGGATCGGGCGCCCAGGGATATTCCATGACAAGTGCCACCAGTGACGCAGCGTGAAGGTCATAGCGCCCGGCGATGCGCGGCAATTCGCGCGCCATCGTCATGGCGGGAGCCTGCGAACTCGGCGCGGGCAGCATGGCATCGACGGCCGCGCCGTCTGTCGATCGATCCGGGCGCAGCGTGAGGCCATGCCACCTGCGCACCGCTTCATTGCCGATGGCGACGACCTTGGCCAGCTCGGTACGCGAATACGCATCGACCATCAGGCCGAGGGCGGTCTCGTCGACACCGTCGGTCACCGGCAAGCCCAGCGTTTCGTGGCGCCAGAAGGCGAGCTTGTTGCGTACGAAGGTCTTCCTGTGCTCGACGGTCAGCCGAAACGCCGACGAGCGATGGCGGGCATCCCAATTCACCACCCCGAGTTCGCCGGCCACGCGCTCGGCGGTCGCGCGGCCGGCAATCGCTTCCACCAGTGCCATCATCACGGGCACGTTGGCGGTGACACCGGTCGATGTCGTGATGCGGTCGTCACTCACATAGCGGCGATCGCGCACCCATTCCATCAACGGATGATCTTTCCGCAGATCGGCAACCGTGTACCAGTGCCCGGTGGCACGCCGACCGTCGAGCAAGCCGGCGGCGGCGAGCGTCTTCGCGCCATTGCAGATGGCGACGATCTGCGCGCCCTTGCGGTACTGGTCGGCGATCCAGTCGCGCATGAACCGGTCGTCCGGCGCCTCCATCGCCGGCACGACGACATAGTCGGCGCCGTCGGGATGGCGTTCGTCGAATGCGCGCGCGGTCGTTTGCGGTTCGGCTCCGAGGCCACCGGGATAGAGCCGGATCGGTTCGGGGCGTTCGGCCACGACAGTCACGTCGGCGATGTCGGCGTGTCTGAGCACGCCGTTGGCGACGAGAAAGTCGGCAACCTCGGTCGCTTCGTTGATGGCGGCAATCGCGATCAGCGGTCGCCCGCGCTTGGGCGGGCGCATGGCTTCGATGGTGCGTGCCTGTTCGGACTCGCCGATCGCCGCAGCGGGATGCATGGGCACCGGCGCCTGCCTCGGCGCGAGCACGATCGGCGCCACGACCAGTACCAGCAGGACGGCAGCGCCGAAGCCGATGAAGAGGGTTCGTTTGCGCATATCAACCTCCATTCGACACGCACTTGATGCGCGATTCGGCATGCGGCGGTTGCGAAATCACACGGGCGGACGGTCGCTGCCTGATCGCCGGTCGCGATCAATGTGTCGGCTTGTCGAGCGTCACGATGCGGATGAACCCGCCATAGACCATGCGCGCCATGTCGAACGGCATCTCCTGGGCCTGCGGCGGTTGCTCGTCGTTCATCATCTTCTTCGCTGCGGCGTCGCAGACGTCGCGCGATGGCCATTCGATGAAGGCAAACACCACCTTCTCGTCGGGTGCGGCCTTCACGGCGCGACGAAAGTCGGTGACCTCGCCGTCGGGAACATCGTCGCCCCAGGCTTCGACCACGCGCAGCGCGCCGTAGCCCTTGAACATCGCCCACGCGTCGGCGGCCATCTTGCGATAGTCCTCACGCCTGGCCGCGGGCACCGGGACGATGAAGCCCTGGATGTAGCTGTCCTTCGTGTGCTCGCCCTGCTCGACGATCGGCTCGAAGCCACCATAGATCATGCGCTTGCCGTCGAACGGCATCGGGTTCTTTGCCGGGTTCAGGCGCTCGTCGATCTTGCTGATTTCCTCCATCCGCTGCATCACCTTGTCGCGGCTGGCCTTGTCGGGCCACTCGATCCACGAGAACACCACCGTCTCGTCGTCCTTGGCCGCGACCGCGCCCTGGAAGTCGGTGGTCTTGCCCTTGGGCACATCCGTGCCCCAGCACTCGACCACCCGCGTCGCGCCGTGGTCGATGAACGCGCTGTCGCCCTGGTTCGCGTGGGCGATGAACTGCTGCTTGTTCGCGGTCGGTACCGCGATCACGAAACCGTCGATGTAGGACATGAGTTGCTCCTCGAAGTCAGCCCTGAGATGAACCGCGCCGCGCGGCCTCGATCTTCGCGATGTCGATCTTCTGCATCGTCATCATCGCGTCGAATGCACGCTTGGCCGCCGCGCGGTCGGCGCCGGTGACCGCGTCGAGCAGGGCGCGCGGCGTGATCTGCCAGGACACGCCCCACTTGTCCTTGCACCAGCCGCACTCGCTTTCCTGGCCGCCGTTGCCGACGATTGCGTTCCACAGACGATCGGTTTCGGCCTGATCGTCGGTGGCGATCTGGAACGAGAACGACTCGTTGTGCTTGAATGCCGGCCCGCCGTTGAGCCCGACGCAAGGGATGCCGGCCACGGTGAAATCGACCGTCAGCACATCACCCTGCTTGCCGTCGGGATAGTCGCCCGGCGCGCGCATCACTGCGCCCACGGCGCTGTCGGGGAAGGTTTCGGCGTAGAAGCGCGCGGCCTCCATCGCGCTGCCGTCGTACCAAAGGCAGATCGTGTTCTTGCTCGCCATTTCATTCTCCTGAAAGGTTCGAGAAGCGCCGCTCGCTCCTCGGTTCGCACTGCATGCGGACTCGCTGGAATCTAGCTCGTCATGATGTTTTTTCTCCTGGTTGGCCTATCGAGACGGCGTTGACCGGTCGACGTTCGCTACCGCGGTGGCCGCGCCCTGCCAACCGCCGCCAAGCACGCGGAACAGGTCGGCCTGCGCCGCCGCCAGCGCACGTCGCGCATCGACGACTTCCGACTGCGCCGCGAGGTCGGCGCGCTCGGCGCGGATCAGCTCGATGCGGCTTTCTTCTCCGCTGTCGAAGCGCAGTTTCGTCAAACGCGCCGCTTGCACCAGTGCGGCTTCGCGATCGACCGCGTTGCGCAGCGTCTGCTGGGTCTCGCTGCGCGCGCCAAGTGCGTCGCTGGTTTCCTTGAAGGCCGTCGCCACCGTATCCCGATAGTCGATCTCGACCTCATGCCAGCGCGCGCGCGCGAAGTCGTTGCGTGCGTCGATGCGGCCGCCATCCCAGATCGGCTGCGTCAGCGACGCGACGATGCTCCAGATCAACGACGCGCCGTTCGTCAGCTTCGACAACTCCGCGCTGTCTTGCCCCAGGTTGGCGGTGAGCGAGATGCTCGGGAAGTATGCGGCGCGTGCCGCATCGACGCGCGCCCCGGCTGCAGCCAGGCTGGCGGCTGCGGCCTGTATGTCCGGACGGCGTTCGAGCAGGTCCGACGGCAGTCCGGCCGGCGGCAGCGCCGCTGTAGGCACCTCGGCGGGCCTGGCGTCGCGCAGCACCGAAGCGTCGACCAGCTCGCGCGGTGATCGGCCCAGCAACAGCGCCAGCGCTCGTTGAGCTTCACCGCGAGCGCGTTCGATCTTGGGCAGCTGCGCTTCGTTGCCGATCAGTTCGGCTTCGAGCTGACGGATGTCGAGCTCGCCGATATCGCCGTTGTCGAAGCGTTGGCGCTGCAACGTCAGGCTGTCGCGCTCCTTGCGCACGGTGCGCTCGAACAGCACGAGCTGGGCATCCAGTGCCTGCAGCGCGACATAGGTCTTCACCACCTGGACAGCCAGCGCGGTGCGCAGCGTGTCGCGGGCGAAGGTTGTCGCCAGCAGCTCGTCTCGCGCAGCGTCCTGCGTTCGCGCCAGCCGCGACCACAGGTCGAGTTCGTAGCTGACCGCCACCTCGGCACGCACGTTGTTGGCGATCGGTGAGGGTCCGATGGGCAATACGCTGGTCTCGCTGAAACGTTGGCGACGGCCCGAAACGCCGGCATCGATCCGCGGCAGCCGCTCGGCGTGGGCCAGCCGCAGCGCGGCGCGCGACTGGTCGATGCGGGCCGCGGCGCGCGCCAGGTCGCGGTTGTTGGCCAGCGCTTCGTCGACCAGGGCGCTGAGTCGTGCATCGCCGAACAAGGTCCACCAGTCGCTGGCCACCGGCACGCTCGCTTGCGTCGCTACCGGCAGGTCGAGTATCGGTGGCTTGTCGGCGACCGGCGGCGGTATCGCACAGCCGGCCAGCACGATGGCTATAGCGATGGTGCCGAGCGCGCTCGAGGGTCTGTCATTCGGTCTCATGCCGCTTCTCCCCGTGCGCCGAGCGCTGGGCGTTGTTCAGCGGCACTTGGCGGTTCCCGATCGGCTGCGGAGCGATGCACCTGCAAGGCCTCGGCCTGCAACTCGGCGGTGCTGCGCGGCTCGCGAAGGCGGCGCGCGGTGATCACCTTGAAGAACATCGGCACGAAGAAGATGGCCAGGAAGGTGGCCGCCAGCATGCCGCCCATCACGCCTGTGCCCACCGAGCGCCGCGCCGCAGCGCCGGCGCCGCTGGAGTAGGCCAGCGGCAGCACGCCGAGGATGAAGGCCAGCGAGGTCATGACGATCGGCCGGAAGCGCAGCCTCGACGCTTCGAGCGCTGCCGCCGACGCGCTCATGCCTTCGTGGAACTTCAGCGACGCGTATTCGACGATCAGGATGGCGTTCTTCGCTGCCAGCCCGAGCAAGGTGACCAGACCGATCTGGAAGTACACGTCGTTGGTCATGCCGCGCAGCCACACCGCAGCGAGCGCGCCGAAGGTGCCGAAGGGCAGGGCCAGCAGAACCGACAGCGGCAGCGACCACTTTTCGTACTGGGCCGACAGGATCAGGAAGACCATCAGTGCACCGAGCGCCAGCGCCAGCCCCGAGGTGCCGGACGAGCGCTTCTCCTGGTACGACGCGCCGCCCCAGTCATAGCTGAAATCGCCGGGCAACACCTGCTTCGCGATGCGCTCGACCTCGGCGATCGCCTGGCCCGAACTGACGCCCGGCGCCGCCTGACCGAACAGTTTGACCGCCGGCAGGTTGTTGAAGCGCTCCAGTGTTTCAGGCCCCGACGAATATTTCACCGATGCGATCGCCGACACCGGAACCATCTGTCCGGACTCGGAGCGCACCCACATGCGGCCGATGTCGTCGGGCCGTTTGCGGAAGCCCGGCTCGGCCGACATCAGCACCTGCCAGGTGCGGCCGTACTTGTTGAAGTCGTTCACGTAGTAGCTGCCCAATGTCGATGCCAGCGTGTTGAAGACCTCGTCGACCGGGACGCCGAGCGACTTGGCGCGTTCGCGATCGACATCGACGAACAGTTGGGGTGTCGCCGGCCGCCACAGCGACTGCACCTGGTCGAGCAGCTGGCTCTGGCTGACGGCGCCCTGGAACTGGTGCATCACCTCGGCCAGCCGCTTCGGTCCGCCTTCGCCGCGGTTCTGGATGTAGAGCTCGAAGCCGCCGGCCGTGCCGATGCCGAAGATCGGCGGCGGGTTGAAGGCCAGCACCAGCGCCTCCTTGATGTTCGCGGTCTTCTGAAACAGCTCGCCGACCAGCGCCTGCACCGGCACATCGCGCTGATTCCAGGGTGTCTGCGTGACGAAGATCGTCGCCGCGTTGTTGCGGTAGCCGCCGCCGAGGAAGTCGAAGCCGGTGAAGGCCACCGCATCGAGGTTGTTCGGGTTCGACCTGATGATGTCGACGACCTCGCCGACCACCTTGTCGGTGCGCTGCAGCGATGCGCCGTCGGGCAGGATCACCGCGGCGATGTAGAAACCCTGGTCCTCGTCCGGCACCAGCGAACCCGGCGTCAGCCGCCACAACCCGACCGCCAGAGCGACCATGCCGGCGAACAGCAGCAGCGCGATGCCGGCACGCCGCACCATGAAGCCGACACCGGCCACATAGCGCCCGGTGGTGCGATGGAAGAAGTCGTTGAACGCGCCGAAGAAGCGCCCCGGCACCTTGTGCTCGTGTTTCAGCATCAGCACGCACAGGCTCGGCGTCAGGGTCAGCGCAACGATGCCGGAGATGACCACGGCCATCGAGATCGTCGCGGCGAACTGACGGTAAAGCTCACCCGTCAGGCCGCCGAGGAAGGCGATCGGCACGAACACCGCGCACAGCGTCAGCACGATGGCGATCACCGGGCCGGTGACTTCCTGCATCGCCTTGACCGCAGCGTCGCGCGCACGCAAGCCTTCTTCGTGCATGATGCGCTCGACGTTCTCGAGCACGACGATGGCGTCGTCGACGACGATGCCGATCGACAGCACCATGCCGAACAAGGTCAGGGTGTTGATCGAATAGCCGAGCATCAGCAGGCCGGCGAAGGTGCCGATCAGCGACACCGGCA
>Ga0307505_10001448_pt1 | contig 19166 bp, 14 predicted proteins | sample 23_S_MG_FD_202183 | JGI IMG/M metagenome (GOLD analysis project Ga0307505, IMG submission 202183) | Soil microbial communities from Populus trichocarpa stands in riparian zone in the Pacific Northwest, United States - 23_S | ecosystem: Environmental > Terrestrial > Soil > Riparian zone > Trees...
GCCGCCGCCTACGAGGCGCGCTTCGCTCACAAGCGACTCCACGCAATCATCTCTTCCGCCCGCCAACTCGGCTATCAGCTCGTTCCTCTGGCGGAACTGAAACCAACAGACGGAGTTTCAAGCTAGAGACGGGGTGCCACTGTCACCTCTCTGTGTCTCAGTGTCTCCGTGGTGAGGAGTCCGCCGCCACTTGTCCGGTTGGATCGACCAATACCAGCGCCCGCGGATTGGTCACGGCGATCGAGTGCCACGCTTCCGCCCAGCGGGTGCGGGCGTCGGCGCGTTGCTCCGCATCGAGGCTGGTGAACTCGGGCGTCGTCTGCACGCAGAGCGCCTCGGCGACACTCGCTTTGCAGCGGCCGGCTCCGGCGATCAGGGATCGGTCCTCGGAGTCCGCGACCCGCTGGAGGAACTCCTGAACCTCGGCGCCGGCTTGCACGCGATCCGGCGGGGCGACGAGATAGACCCGCAGTAGCGACGCTACGACCACGAGAACCGTGCCGCCGCCGATGGTGATCCCGAGGGTGGCGAGGCGGCTGCGCCAGAGCGTGTAAGCGCCGCACGAGACACACTGCGGCGCGCCCCACGGGACCGCCGTCCCACATTCCACGCACGCGCGGGCCATATCGGGAGCGAACACCATATGAAGGGCGGTTGCGATACCGCGGCTCCCCGTGCGATGGAGAAGAAAAGGCGAAGACGATGGATACCATCAAGGGTCGCGGCACCGCACTCAATCCCGCCAATCGCTTCGAGCGATTGCACGTCGACCGGCGCGAAGACGCATCACCCGACGATCCGTCGCCATCGACGGAGCTGTATCGCGACACCACGCGCAACATCCTGGCCGAGAACGACAGTCCGGATATCGCGTTCAGATACAGTCTCAACCCCTACCGCGGCTGCGAGCATGGCTGTGTCTATTGTTACGCGCGGCCGAGTCACGAGTACCTCGGATTCAGCTCCGGTCTGGATTTCGAGACGCGCATCATGGTGAAGACCAACGCCGCCGAGTTGTTGCGCGCCCGGTTCCTGTCGCCGCGTTGGGTCCCGGAGGTCATCGCGTTGTCGGGCAACACCGATTGTTACCAGCCGACCGAGCGCGACCTCGGCATCACGCGCGCTTGCCTGGAGGTGTTTCGCGAGTTCCTCAACCCGGTCGGCATCATCACCAAGTCCGCCCTCGTATGCCGCGACATCGACCTCATCGCGCCCCTGGCCGCGGTCGGCGCGGCGCAGGTGTACATATCGATCACCACCCTGGACACCGAATTGGCGCGCGCCATGGAGCCGCGCGCGGCCACGCCGGCGCGCCGACTCGCGGCGATCGCCGAACTGAGCCGTGCCGGCATCCCCGTCGGCGTGATGACGGCACCGATCGTCCCGGGACTGAACGACCACGAGATTCCAAAGCTCCTCGAGAGCGCCGCGGCGGCCGGCGCCCGCAGCGCCGGATGGACCCTGCTGCGTCTCGCCAAGCCGCTCGACCAGCTGTTCGACGATTGGCTCACGCAGCACTACCCGGCGCGCCGGCAGCGCGTCCTGCACCGCATCCGCGAATGCAGAGCCGGCGGTGTGAACGATCCGCGCTTTCGCCACCGCATGCGCGGCGAGGGCGTGTACGCCGGGCAGATCGCGTCGCTGTTTCGCGCGGCGGCGCGCGCCCACGGGCTCGACCGACCCCTTCCCCCGGTCAACACCGCCGCCTTTCGCCGCCCGGTGCAGCGAGGTGATCAGCTGGCGCTGTTCCGCTGAGAATATCCGCCGCGGCGCCGCGATTTTTTGCGGTGGCAATAAAGAGACCTGCTTGATAGCGGTCGGAACATTCGGTGGAAACGCGTCAGTTGACGCAGCATATCGCGGGTGTCCGAACGCCCGCGCCGCCTGACCGCCCGGGTCGCCCGGTTGGTGGGGCATGATCGCGAGAGGATCGATGAAGAGTAATCTCAAGAGGCATAACACCTCACCACAGAGGCACGGAGAGCACAGAGAGGCTACCGGAGAGACGGGCATCCAATTATCGACATCGCGCCTCATTCGGAATGGGGTTCGACACCTTGCGGGTAAGTCTCTCAATACCTTTCGTTCTCTGTGTTCTCGGTGCCTCTGTGGTGAATTCGGTTCCTTCGTCAAGGTTAACAGGATCGTTCTCGTAGTCGCGTTCGTCGGTATTGCCGCCTGCGGCGGCGGCGGCGGTGGGGGCGACTCCGGCCCCAGCGGCACCGCGACGGTCACTCCGACGTCCGATCCGAACGCTTCCCCGACGCCGACGCCACCGGTCTCCGTCGGCAGCGCGCTGTTCGTTCGCGACGTCGCCGGCAACGACGACAACGACGGACGCTCTCCGGCGACCGCGTTCCGCACGATCGGCCGGGCACTGGCGGCACTCCCCGGATTGACCGCGGGGCGAACGGTGGTCGTCGGACCGGGCACGTACAACGAGCGAATCACTTCGGTTCCCAACGGCACGGCGCAACAGCCTGTGGAGATCGTGGCCGATGCGACCGGGGCCTCGACGCTGGATGACGCCGGTCCGGTCGTTCTGTCGAGTTCGGGTACCGGATCGACGATCCGGCTGACCGAGCAGCAGTTCATCACGATCGACGGATTCCGTGTCGTCGGTGGGAGCGGCGCCAACAACGCCGGCATCGACATTCGCAACTCGTCGCAGATCATCGTCCGCAACTGCGAGGTGACGGGCGGCGTGACCCAGGCCGACGGCATTGCCGTGCTCGGTTCGAACGAGGTCCTTGTCATCAACAATCTGATCTTCGAGAACGCGCGGCGAGGCGTCCGCGTCGCCGGCGGCGGATCCGGCTCGCGCGCCGTCCGACTCATCAACAACACCATCGCCGGCAACGGCGGCCAAGGCATCGTCATCGGCACCGCCGAAGCGGGATCCGAGGCGAGCCTCTTCTTCAACATCATTCAGGACAACGAGGGCGTGGGCATTCTCGTCACCGACCCCTCGCTCGAACTCTTCGTCAGCGACACCAACCTGGTGTTCCCCGATCGCTACGATCCCACGGATCTGCCGCGCGAGTTCGACATCAACGAGGACGCGCTGTTCGTCGATGTCTTCGGCGGGCTCTATCTTCTCTCCGACACGGCCGCCGGCCAGGCCGCCATCAGCCCGGCCATCGATGCCGGATTCGAGGACATCTTTCCGGAGGACCTGTTGGACGAGTTGCCGGCGCTCAAGGCGCGGACCACGTCGACCAGCGGCGAGGCCGACAGCGGCGAACTCGACCTCGGCTATCACTACCTCTCGACCGAGGGCGGACCGATTCGCGTGGCGCGGACGTACTATGTCCGCGCCAACGGCAGCGATGCGCGCACAAGCGGCCGATCCCCCGCGGATGCGTTCCGCAGCATCGGTCGTGCGCTCGATCTGGCCGCCGCCGGCGACACGATCCTCGTCGGGCCCGGAGGCTTCGGCAGTCGCATTCTGTTGACCACGGTCGGCACGGAGGAGAGCCCGCTCACCATTCTCGCCGACCCCACCGGTGTCATGACCGAAGATCGCCCTGGACCGGTCATCGTGGACGCCGATGGGCGCGGCCTGGGCTTTCGTTTGACCGGTGCCGCGCACGTGATCATCGACGGTTTCACGATCCTGGGTGCGGAGGACGCCGGCGTCGAGATCCGCGGTGGCTGCGACAGCATCACCGTCCGCAACTGCGCCATCGACGGCGGTGGCGAGCTGATCGACGCGCAAGGAGACGGCATCCGCGTCGACGATTCCGCTGATGTCGCGGTGATCAACAATCTCATCACGTTCAACGACGCGACCGGTATTCTCGTGCGCCGCTCGAGCGACACCCGGATCATCAACAACACCGTCGCCGAGAACGGGACGCGCGGCATTCGCATCGGTTCGGGCTCCGGAGCCGCCGCCGATGCGCTGCTGCAGAACAACATCGTGCAGTTCAGCGGCGAGGTCGCGATCGAGGTCAACGCGCCCTCGGCGCCGACGACCACCCTGTCGCACAACGTGGTGTTCCCGTCGACGTATCGCCCGTTGTCGACGGCGGAGCTGCCGCGGCCGACCGACATCGGCGAGGATCCCCTATTCGTGGCCTTCGGCGACTTCCATCTGACCAGTGGCAGCCCCGCGCGCAACGCGGCCGACCCCGCCACGGACGCCGCCATCCGCGCGGATCTCGCGACGCGCACCACGCTCGCAAACGAGGCGCCGGACAGTGATGCGCTGGATATCGGTTACCACTTCCCGATCCTTCCGGACGCCCCGCCGGAGCCGACGCCGCGGCCGCGCGGCGGGTCGTGACGGCGATGGATGTTAGTCAGGGGAGATAACCGAGCGCCAGCGCGTTGAAGTCCTCGATCTGCTGCCACTGCCAGGTCTCGTCGCGGTCGAGTTCGACCGCGAGGATCGCCGCTACACGCGGCGCGGCCTCCATCGCCGCGCGCGCGTCGAGCAACAGCGAACGTGTACGGCGCGAGAGCACGTCCTCGACGGAACGTGCCATCTCGCGGCGCGCCGCCCACGCTACCTGGCCGACGCGGTACGGGAGCCGGGGGTGGAGCAGCTCGTTGCGCCCTTCCTCTTCGTCGAGGAAGACCTGAACGGCGTCCGCGTGCGAACCGTACATCTGCAGGTGCATTTCCGTGATCAGGTTCGGATCGTCGCGGCTGATCCAACCGTGCAGATGGAGGTTCTCGGTGACACAGGGACGTTCCGGCAGGTTGCCGACGGCGACGGCGTCGTTCACCGTGTCCTCCGCCATCTTGCGGTAGGTCGTCCATTTGCCGCCGATGACCGTCACCAGACCCGCTTGCGAGATCAGCACCGAATGCTCACGCGAGATCGATTTGCTGTCCGTGCCGCCTTGCTGCGGCTGTACCAGCGGCCGCAGTCCGGCGAATGTCGACAAGACATCCTCCTTCGACGGGTCGTGGCGCAGGTAGCGCCCGGCGTTGCGCAGGATGAACTCGACCTCGCGCGCGAGCGGAACGGGTTCCAGTGACGGCTCTTCGACCGCGGTGTCGGTGGTTCCCACCAGGACGCGATCGTACCAGGGAATGACGAACAACACGCGGCCGTCGTCGGTCTGCGGTACCATGATCGCCGTGTCGCTGGGTTGGAACGATCGATCGAGGACGATGTGCACGCCCTGACTCGGCCGCACCGTCGCCGCCGCTTGGGGCTCGTCTAGTCTGCGAACCTGATCCGTGAAGACGCCGGTTGCGTTGATGACGACCCGAGCGGCGATGGTGTGGATCGTCCCCGACTCGGTGTCGACCGCTCGCACTCCGCTGACCGAGCCGTCCTCCTTCAGCAGCTCCTGGACGCGCATGTAATTGAGAACGGTCGCACCGTGGTCCACCGCGGTCATCGCCAGCGCCAAGGCGAGGCGCGCGTCGTCGAACTGCGCATCGTGGTACATCGTGCCGCCGATCAGGTTCTCGGTTTCCACGTTGGGAATGCGCCGGATCGTCTCCTCGCGATTCAGCCGGCGCGACCGGGCGATCTTCAACTTGCCGGCGAGGACGTCGTACAACCGCAGACCGATGCCGTAGAACGGCCCCTCCCACCAGCGGTACCGGGGGACGACGAACGCGAGATCGCGGACCAGATGCGGCGCGTTGCGGCAGAGTAGACCGCGTTCGCGCAGCGCCTCCAGCACGAGAGCGATGTTGCCCTGCTGCAGATACCGGACGCCGCCGTGCACCAGCTTGGTGCTGCGGCTCGACGTGGCCTGCGCGAAATCGCTTTGCTCGACGAGCAGGGTGCGATAGCCGCGGGTCTGCGCATCGACGGCGATGCCGAGGCCGCTGGCGCCGCCGCCGATGACGACGACGTCCCAGGGCTCGCCGCCGAGACGCTGCAGCATTTCGCGCCGGTCCATTGATCCCGCGATACCACGCCGGTTCGATCGGGCAAGGGTCCACGGGTCGGGGATCCTCCCGGCGACGAGACGCCGAGGCGCGTGCGACCGCGATTGGGCGCTTCGGCCTTTGTCGTGTATGGACTTTGAGAGTCCTTGTCGCCGCGGCGCGAACCCTACCACCGCGTTGCAGCAAATCGTCGAGGGAATAGCATCCCGGGAGATTGATCATGGTCGCGAATATCGGGCGTCTGGCGCTGATTGCTTGCGTGCTCTGGGGGTCCGCGGCTTCGGGCCAGAACGTATGGAGCAATTTCGGTCCGGAGGGCGGCGCGGTGACGGCGCTGGCCTTCTCCGCCGCTGATTCCGACACGGTGGCCGCCGGCACCGAGGGCGGTGGTGTCTACATCAGCACGGACAATGGTTTGTCCTGGACCTCGCGTACCACGGGTTTGCCGAGCCTCGGCGTTCGCGCCCTTCACTTCAACGACGGCGCGACGCCACGCTTGCTCGTCGGACTCGACGGCGACGGCGTCTTCGCGAGCGACGACATCGGCATCTTATGGCTCCCCTCCAACGACGGGCTTCCCGCGGTCGCCACCGTACTCGCCCTCGTCGCCGATCCGAACGACGCGGACGTGGTCTTCGCCGGTGTCGCCAGCGAGGGCGTGTTCCGCAGCGTCGACGGTGGGGCATCGTGGACCCCGATGAATTCGGGACTGGGTAGCCGTGACGTCAGCGCGTTGGCGATCAGCTCGACGTCGCCGGCGGTTCTGTACGCCGGCACCCCGGTCGGCGCTTACGTCTTCGACAGCGGCGCGGCAACGTGGGAGGAGACGGGCGAGTTTCCGGGCAGCACGGACGTACTCGCCCTCGCCGTCGACATCGACGACTCGATGCGCATCTACGCGGGCACGCTCGACGGTTTCGCCGTTTCGACCAACGGCGGCGCCAGCTGGAACGAATCCGGCGTTGTGGACCTCCCCGGCCGGGTCGACGCCATCGCCCGGGATCCGTCCAACGCGGATGTTCTATACGTTTGCGCCGGCTTCGGAGCCGCGGCGACGATCTACAAGTCCGTCGACGCCGGGGTGAGTTGGAATGAGACGCGTAACGGCCTCGAGGGAAACGGGGTGCTGGCACTCGTGATCGATCCGGCGACGCCCACGACCCTTCTCGCCGGGGTGCGTGGCGAGGGAGTGTTTCGCACCGACAACGCGGCGATGAACTGGGTGGCGTCGCGCGCGGGGTTGGCGAACTCCGTCGCCCTGACGGTCGCGGTCGATGGCGCCGCCGCGAACGCCGCGTTCGCCGGCATGGCGTTCGTTTCCGGCTCGACGCGCGCCCGCGTCTTCTTCAGCGCCGACGCGGGTCTGAGTTGGGTGCCGCGCGACAGCGGCCTGCCGGAGGTGTCGATCTCGACGATCTCGATCGATCCCGACGATCCCGCCGTCGTCTACGCCGCCGGTGAATCGAAGGTCTTCCGCACCAACGACGGGGGCGCCTCGTGGAACGAGGCGAGCAGCGGCCTGGTCGCGGATTTCGTCACCGTCGTCATCGCCGACGTGGACTCGGAGACCGTGTACGCGGCGACCAGCGACGGCGTTTTCCGCAGCGACGACGCCGGGGCGCTGTGGGAAGAGAAAAGCATCGGGCTGCCGAGTGGTCGGATCGAGGGACTTGCCCAGGACCCGAAAGACCGGACCACGCTCTATGCGGTCGGCAGCAGCGCGGTGTTTGAATCGAACGACGGCGGCGAGGGCTGGCGCCGGCGCGGCAGTGTCTTCACCGGCGTCGCGTTGACCTCCATCGCCGTGGACCCAGTCACCGACGGCGTGGTCTACGCGGGCGGTACCGGTTTCTTCAAGACGACCAACGGCGGGCTCAGCTGGAACATCGCTGACAGCGGGCTGCCCGATTCCAGCGTCGCCGCGATCGTCATCGATCCGGCCCGTCCGAACGTCGTCTACGCCGCCACGCGCGAGGACGGCGTGTTCGTCAGCGACGACGGCGCAGCGAACTGGCGTTCCTTCAACGATGGGCTATTCGTTCGCTTCGTCGATGGGTTGGCGATCACCTCCGCCGACCCGCCCGTGGTCATGGCGGCAACGCAAGGAGGCGGAGTCTTCCGCGTGCAACTGGCCGCCGCGACGCCGACGCCCACACCGACGGTCCCGCCGGCGACGCCGACGCCGGGGGGTTGCGCCGGAGACTGCGACGGCAACGGCGTCGTGAGCATCAGCGAACTCATTCGCGGGGTGAACATCGCCCTCGGCAATGCCGCGGTCGGCACCTGCGCGGCGTTCGACACCAACGGCGACGGCAACGTGTCGATCAGCGAGTTGGTGCGCGCGGTGAATAATGCGCTGGGCGGATGCGATTGAGTAAGAAATCAGGGGTCGGGGGTCAGGGGCCAGGGGCCAGGGGTGGTTTCCGCCTTCGGCGGAGTTTGTTTGATGGGGCGACCGCTCATTTGCGGTCGTAGGCGCCGGCTCGTCTCAGCTTTCGCACCTTCCATACTTCGGCCATGACCTGGAGGTAGGCGTTGGGAGGGACTTTGCTGTCGGGGGAGTTTACCCAGCGGATGGGTGCTTCCTTTACGCGGAAGCCGCGGTGGCGCGCGGCGGCGATCAGCTCGACGTCGAATCCCCAGCGATCGATCCGCAGACAGGGCAGCAAGTCTTCGATGCAGGCGGCCGTGAACATCTTGAAGCCCGCTTGCGTGTCCTTGATGCCCGGTGCGGCCAACATCTGGATCACCAGGTTGCCCACCTTGCCGCCCAGCTCCTTGTGCCAGCTCTGGTGCACGAGCACTTTTGCCTCGGCCACGTCGCGCGAACCGATGACGACGTCGAAGCCCTGATCGAAGAAGGGCCAGAACGTCTCGATCTGGTTGATGGTCGTCGAGTTGTCCGCGTCCATGAAGATGCGGAAGTCTCCCGTCGATCGCGCGAACCCGCGCCGCACGGTCGCCCCCTTACCGTGATTCGCTCCGTCCGGGTGCGCGATCAACCGCAGGGCCGTCCTCCCCCCGTCCCATCCCCGCACGAGCTCCGCCGTGCGATCGAAGGAGCCGTCGTCGACCACCACCACTTCGGAGTCGTAGTCGCGACCGTTCAGATACTCCACCACGCTCGACAGCGTGGCGGGCAGGCGCCTTTCCTCGTTGAACGCAGGGATGACTACGGACAGGTGCATGCTCGGTAGGTTGCTCTCGTCGACCGCGTTGCAGCGCGGCTCACTTGGCCGGACGTGCCCGCTCGGCCTGCTCCGTGCGCAGGAACATCATCTGGGTGCCGTACGCGATCAGCTTGCCCTCGAGATCCCAGATCTCGACAGCGGCGCTGGCGTAGCCGAAACCCGCCCAGTGAGAACGGACGTCGGTCAATAACCACTCCGCCCACGTGTCCTCGAGGAAGTGCACCGTCAGGTCCAGGCTTGGCGCGAAGAACGGCGGGTGGTCCGGCCCGAGTTTCTGGATCAGCGCCGGCGGCATCGTGTCGGCGATCGGCGGAATAGCCAAGGGATCAAATCGGCCGTCGGCCAGTTTCTGCGGCACCAGATAGCGGTACCAGCGCGCGATGCGTGCGCGCCCCGGCTTCCAGCCCTGCTCCCACCACGGCTCGCCGAGTGCCAGACGCGAGTCGAGGTTGTTGAAGAAAGGCGGCCGCTCGCGCCCCGCGATGTCCGTCAGGGCCTGGATCGTCGGCAGCGCGTCCGGCTTGGCGACGTCGGGCAGTTTGCCGTCGAGCATCTCGATCTTGACCGGTCGCCGGCGCGCGAACGTCGCACTCACTTCCAGTCCTGGACCCGGCACGGTCGTCGAGCACAACTGCGCCCGCACCTGGGCCGCGGCGCGCCCGCGGCGCAGCACCTCGACGCGGATCTCGAGCGGTCCGGCGGGAACCGGCGAGCAGAAGTGCGTGTTCGCGGACAACGGCCGCAGGTCGTCGTCGCCCAGCTCTTCGTACATCGCCCGCATCGCGATGGTCATCAGCACGCCGCCCGAGGGGGTCTGGAAGTTCCACTCGGGGCCCAACTCCGCCGTGTACCAGCCCGGCGCCGCCTTCAGTCGCGTGACGGCCGTGTCCCGAGCCAGGTTGCTCGCTTTTACCTTGTCCCCACCCGCCGCCATCGCACGCTCGATCGAAATCTCCGGTTCTCAATTCGCAGGGGCCGTACGATAGGGTGCAAACGGACAACATTCCACCCCATCTCGCGATCGCCGCTGGAAGATCACACGCCCCAGAACTCCGACTTGCGGCTGCGCGCCATCAGCGTGCCGGCCGCCTCGGCGGCGGAAGTTCCGCCGTGCAGGAAGGCACGCACCTGGGCGCAGATGGGTAACTCGACCCCGAGCTTGTCGGCCAACGCGATGACGGTCTGACTGTTGCGCACCCCCTCGGCGACCATCTTCATGTCGGCGAGGATGTCGGCGAGTTGCTCGCCTCGCCCGAGCCGAACACCGAGCGTGCGGTTGCGGCTGAGGTCGCCGGTGCATGTCAGGATCAGATCGCCGGCGCCGGAGAGCCCCGACGACGTCTGCGGGTCGCCGCCCGCGCTCGCAACCAGCCGAGCGGTCTCGGCGATGCCGCGGGTGATGATGGCGGCCCTGGTGCTGTTGCCGAAACCCATGCCGTCGCTGACCCCCGCGGCGATCGCGATGACGTTCTTGGAGGCGCCGCTGAGTTCGACGCCGATGACGTCCGTGCTGCTGTAGACGCGAAACTTCGGCACCGAGAACAGCGCCTGGATGCGCTCGGCCGAGGCGGCCTCGGGCGCCGCGACGGTCACCGCCGTCGGCATGCCCGCCGCCACCTCGCGCGCGAAGCTCGGGCCCGAAAGAGCGCCGATCCTCGTCCGGTGTCGCTCGCCGAGAACGTCGGTCAACACCTCGGTCATGATCTGTAGCGATCCGGCCTCGATCCCTTTCGACGCGCTGACGATCAGCGGCTCGCCGGCGATGAGATCGCGCGCCGGGGCGAACACCTCACGCATCACGTGCGATGGGCAGGCGGCCACGATCGCCTCGGCGCCAGCCACCGCGTCGGCCAGGTCGGTCGTCGTCCGCAGGTTGGCCGGCAGCGCGAAACCCGGCAGGTACACCTGGTTCTCCCGCGTGCGCCGCGCGACCTCTTCCACCGACGGCTCGTGAAACCAGAGGACCGACTCGTCGACGGCCCCCGCCAGCAAGCGAGCGAGGGCCGTACCCCAACTGCCTCCGCCAATGACTGCAACCTTCATCAAACCCCCAAAGTCGGTGGTCATCCTGCCACGCCGGCGTGTCGCTGGGGAACCACCCTCGGAATCTCCTTGACCAACTCTGTGGGTATTGCGAGGATCCCGCCCTGAACTTTGGGGGCATCCGACGGCAAGACGGCAATCTTCAGCGGGCCCCTGTCTGAAACGTACGCTAGGGGGTCTCAATGGGTAATCTCGTGCGCTGGCTCTGTGCCGCGGCGGCTGTAGTCGTTCTATCTCTCCCCGCCGCGCAAGCGGTTCCACTCAGTGACGTCCAGCTCAAGTGCCAGAAAACGGTGGCCACGCAGGGACGCGGTTTCGTGAAGAAACGCTTCAAGGCTCTGCAGGGGTGCCAGGACTCGATCTATAAAGGCAAGCTCCCGGCGAGCACGGACTGTACGCTCGACGTGAAAGCCGCGGCGAAGATCGTCAAGGCCGAGTCCAAGCTCAGCGACAAGGTCCTGAGCGATTGCCCGATGGCGACGATGACCGGCATGAACTTCGGCGAACAGTGCTTCGGCGTTACGACGCCAGCGGCACTCTCGTCGTGCTTGATCGACACCCACGGCCGAGCCGCCGACGACCTGATCGCGACGGCGTACCCACCCACCCAGCAGAAGAAGTGCAGCGGCGGGTTGAACAACGGCAGGTACTGCGCCGTACCCGCGAACTGTCCCTCCCCCGGCGTCTGTGCGATTCCCGGCTGGGCCTGTGTCGACGGTGCCAATGACGGCGCCCTCTGCGCATCGGATGCGAGTTGCCCTGATGGTCTGTGCCTGCCCAGCAAGGATCACGCGAAGTGCGCCAAGGGCGCCGGCGGCGTGATCGCGAAGCAGGCCGACAAGCGGATGTCGATCGTCCAGAAGTGCAAGAAGATGGTCTCCACGGAGGATCTCCCCCAGGGCACGGACTGTGTCGCTTTTGCGCAGGAGAAGATCGACAAATTGTTCACCAAGTCGCTCGCGAAGCTGCAGAAGGCGTGTCCCACCGTCATCGCGGCGGCCGAACTGTTCGGACGCGCGTGTGGCGGAGCGGGTGACACCGATAGTCTGGCCGCCTGTGGAACGTGCGCGGCCAACGACGCGGCCGACGAGTTGATCGGTGTGCAGCACGGCACCGGCTCGATCGGCGGAAGCGCCACGGCGATGCAGATCGCCGACGGCAATGATTGCGTCGGCGGACCGCAGAGCCGTTGCCGGGTCGGTGACTATCTGCTTGCGAACGATGCCATTCGCGTGGTCGTTCAGGACATCCAGCGCAACTACCTCGCCGGCATCGGCCAGTTCGGCGGACAGATCGTCGACGCCGATCTGGTTCGCACCGTCGGCGACGACCTCGACAGTTTCGAAGAGTGGGCGGTTTCGCTCAACATCGAGTCGACGGCGCATTACACGAACCTGACCGTCCTCAACGACGGTAGCAACGGTGGCGCCGCGGTACTGCGGGCGACCGGCGTCGACGACCTTCTCGACCTCCTCAATCCCAGCTCGGTGATCGCGGACTTTGGTTTCCTGCTTCCTGCCAGTGCCGATGATGTCGATATTCCGGTCACCGTGCAGACCGATTACATCCTCGAACCCGGCGCGAAGTCCGTTCGCGTCGAGACGACCGTCCTCAACACCGATGCCGTCGCGCTGGACATCTTTTTCGGCGAGTTCCTCAACGGCGGCGGCCAACTCGAATTGTTCCAGTCGGGCTACGGGTTCGGCGAACCGCTGGTCGCCTCTCCCTGCAACAACCCGCAGTGCAACCGCCTCGCCAACATGGTCGCGTACAGCGGCCACCTCGATTCCGACGGTGTATCGTACGCCTACGTCAGCGAAGTTCCCGGGACATCGAGCTTTACGACGTCCGGCGTCAGCGTCCCCCAACTCGGCGTCGATATCCTGGCGGCGCTCGTGGGGATAGCGTTGCCAAATTATGAGCTGGCGCCGACCGGCCAGAGCGGCGATAGCTTGACCTTTACACGATACTTCCTGGTCGGCGACGGCACCGTCAGTTCCGTGGTCGACACGCGCAATGAGACACTCTGCGTTCCCTTCGGCACCATCGAGGGCACGGTCGACGTCGGTGGCACACCGGTGGCCGGCGCCGACGTCGCGGTTCTCAGCGTGACGCACCTCGGACCCGGTGGCGCGGGCCTGCATCCTTTCTTGTCGAGGAACGTGATCACCCATACCCGCACCGACGCGTCGGGCGCATATTCGGTCACCGTACCGCCGGGCACCTACGACGTTGCGGCGCAGCTCGACGGGTCTCCGTTCGAGGGTGGCGGCGGCACTCCCGTGCTGCACCCGACTGTCGTCGTCGCGTTCGGCTCGGTTACGCGGGACGTTACGCTGCCCGACACCGGAGTACTGCGAGTCACGGTGGCGGACGAAAACGCAGCGCCGATCGCGGCTCGAATCTCGGTCGTTGGTTTCGACCCGTCGCCCGATCCGGGCGTGGCGCAGAATCCGCCTTTCATCACCAACCGTACGGCCGTGTTCGGCGACCGCGGCCAGGATGGCTTCCCGTTCGGCGTGGCCTTCGCCACCTTTGCCGATGATTCGGGCGACACTGGTGACCTACCTTTGGAACCCGGCAGCTACCGCGTCTACGTCTCGCACGGGACCGAGTACTCAATCGATTTCGAGGACGTCGTGATCACGGCCGGCAACACGACCACGGTCAACGGTGTCGTCGAGCGCGTCATCGATTCTACCGGCTTCGTCTCGGGCGACTTCCACGTTCACTCCATTGACAGTCCCGACTCGGCTATCAGCCGCGTCGATCGTGTCGTCTCCATGCTTGGCGAGGGAGTGGACTTCTTCGCCGCTACGGATCACGACTTCCGCTCCGACTTCACCCCGACCATCACCAGCCTGGGAGTCGGCAGTCTGCTGGCGACGGCCGTCGGCCAGGAGATGACGAGCTTCGACTACGGCCACTTCAACGCGTGGCCCCTCGACCTCGATCCGCTGGTCGTCAACAACGGCTTCGTCGACCACGGCGGCGCGGCGCCGGACGGCGAGGACTATCCGTCGGCCGGCTACTACAGCGAGGCCCCCGTGGACATCATCGCGATGGCTCACGGCGAGTACTCGGGTGGACCGAACACGGTCCAGATCAACCATATCCACAGCCACTTCGGGGTGGACGGCGGATCGGGTCTCGGCATCGACACCGGCATCGAGCCTCCCCAGTCGAGCGTGCCGGCGGCGGCGCGCCGATTGGATCCGGGCGTCACCAATTATTTCAGCGATACGTTCGATGCCCTCGAGATCTGGATCGGCGATGACCGCAGCCAGATTCTGAGTAACTTCCTCGGCCAGAACGCCGGCGTTTGGTTCAACCTGCTCAACCAGGGAATCATATCGACCGGCGTCGCAAACTCGGATACGCACCGGCGTTTCATCACCCAGTCGGGTTTCCCGCGCACCATGATCGCTTCGCCGGTGGACGCGCCAGGCAGCATCAGTCAGGACGACGTGTCGGCGAACGTCAACGCGGGCCGAGCCATCGGCACGAACGGTCCGATGGTTCGCGTGACGACCCACGCCGCCTCGACCGGCGAGAGCGGCGGTCTGGACGTCGGCCGCTGCACCGGCGTTGTCACGTGCACCAACGCGGCGGATTGCCCGCCCTGCACCGACGACGCTCAGTGCTCCATCGGCGAGACCTGCACGGCACTGCCGACTCTGGTCAACACGACGGACGGAGCCGTCGACATCACCGTCGACGTACAGAGCCCGACCTGGGCACAGTTCGACAAGATCGAGTTCTATGTGAACTCGACGACGACGAAGGTTACGACACCGAACGTGCAAACCGGCGCTGGTCTGATCAACGTCAACACCTACACCCTGACTCCGGACTTCGTTCACACCGATGGAGCCGAGTTCAACGTCACCAGCGAGCTGGCACCGGGCACGAGCTCGAACCGGCTGAGGGCGACCACCACGCTGAGTCTCACCGGGCTGAGCGACGACGCTTGGGTGGTGGTGATGGTCTCCGGATCCGACGGCGTGTCCGAGCCTTTGTTCCCGGTTGTCCCGAATAGCATCACCTCCACTGGGAACGGCACCCTGGCCGACTTGACCGACGGCAATCTAGGGGAGCTCGGCATCAACGCGCTGGCGTTCACCAACCCGGTCTTCATCAACGCGGACGGGGTTGGCGGCTGGCAGGCTCCGGGAGTGCAGATTGCTCCCTGATCGACGGGACTTCGACACCCCGTGGCGCCTACGCCACGGGGTGTCCGCCCAACCCGCGCATGGAACTCTTCGCCATGCGCGTTTTTTTGTGCGAACGCTCGGCGCGGCGGCGCTCGTCGTTGCGACGTTGCCGTTGGTCCCGGCCAACGCCGCTTCGGCGCCACGTCTGCCGGAGCTGCTGCGCCGCGCCAGTACGGTCGGCATCGCCCGAATAGCCGCGATCGAGGAGATCGACCACGGACGGATTCGCGTCTACGACGTCGCGGTCGAGAAAGAGCTGAAGCCTGGCAAGGCCGAGTCTCCCCGGACGGTGCGAGTCGTGTCGATGGCCGACCAACCCGGGGCCGTCGTCGCCGACGCCGATGCCAATGGCGTCGCGTTCCTGCAGCCGTTGCGGCGCAACAGCTACCTCGACAAGCACCTCGCGACTCCGCACGGACTCTACGAGTTCGTCGACGGACGCGACGGATGGCTGCAGGCCACCGATGCGGGCGCTCTCGCCGCGATCGCCGCGCCTGTCGAGGCGACGGTCGAGCAGAGCCGCGCGCCGACCGCCGACGCCGCGGCCCGCTCGCAGCGGCGCCGTGCCGTCGTCTTCGCGCTGCTCAGCGCGCCGCACCCTCTTCTCGCCGAGGATGGGATCGCCGGGCTGTCCTCGATCGCCGGACTGAGCGGCTCACTCAACGAGCAGGAATCGGGTGTAATCGCCGCGGCGTTGAGCAGTTCGGTGCTGCCCCTGTCGTCACGCGAACGGCTGATCGGTGAGATCGCCGAACTCGATCTGAAGAAGCTGATCGGCGCGTTGCAAGAACTGAAGGAGCCCGAGCTGCAGCGCCCGGTGTGGGCGGCGCTGCGCAAGCTGGGTGCACCCGTTTCGCAGGACGCGCTGCGCGACCGCTTGAAGAGTGACGAGCCCCTGGTCCGCTCGGCGGCGGCACGCGAGATGCTGGCCGCGCAGCCCAGCGAAGCGATTCCCGAGGTCGCGACCACGGTGCTGCGCGATCGAGACCAGCAGGTACGGCTCGACGCCATTGAGGCGCTCGGCGAAACCCGGTTGTCGGAAGCGGTGCCGCCTCTCGAGGGGGTTTTCGTCCGTGAGAATCTTGACGAACGTCAGGCCGCGGCCCGGGCGTTGCGCGAGATCGGCGGCGACGTCGCGGCCGACGCGCTGCATCGGTTGGCATTCGTCGGGTCGGCCGAATCTCAACGCTATGCCGTGGTGATCTTGATGTCGCTCGGGGTTGGGAACGATGATCGGCGAGTTCGAGATATTGCCAAGCGGCACACGGATGAAAAGATCGCCGACATGCTCGAGCACGGTTTCGAGGCCGGGCACGGCCACTGAGGTTATCTTGAACCGCGCGTCGTTGTCCTATCGTTCCGCCTGCGCACTGCTCGTCACAAGCGTCGTGATCGGGCTGCCGCGAGTCTCCCTCTCCCATACCAACCCCGCGCCAACCCGCGAAATCGTGCGCGTCCGCGGCACGCTCTCGACTCCGGAATCGCCCTGCCCGGAGCGAGAGTTCTCGGTCCGCGTTCTCGGCGTGACCGTGCGCCTGTGCGCCAGCGACGTTCGTCGCATCGCCGGCGCTGCCGGCGCCGCCGGCGAGGAGCAGCTACCGGCCGTCGTCTACGACCTGCAGGGCGAACGCGGCGTCCTGGCGCAGATCAACGCGGCGTCGCCTGGGTCGCGACTCACGATCCTCGCCGAGTGGCGCCCAGGGCGGCGCGATCTGTTCCTGATCGACCTCGATGTCTGCCCGTGCGCGTCGACCGTGAACGATTCAGACCTTGGCTCGACGGGTGTTAACCGGTAGCTTTGCCGTCATGTCCGCAGCGGGGGATCACCTGAGAGTCGCGCGCCGCCTGTATTGGCACCACGGCATCGACATGGGCGACGGCACGGTGATTCATGCCAGCGGCGAACCCGGGCGCAGGAAACTCAATGCCGAGGTGCGGCGGACTTCGATCGACGACTTCCTGCGCGGCGGCCTGAAGGAGGTCGTCAACGCTGCGGTTCGCGAACCGGCCGAACGGATCACCGAGCGCGCCGTGGGCGCGCTCGGCGGGCGCGACTACAACCTTGTGTTCAACAACTGCGAACACTTCGCGCGCTGGTGCGAGTCGGGCGAAGCGTCGAGCCGCCAGGTCGACACCCTTGCCCTCGCGGGAGCCGCGGCGGGAGTCGGCGCGCGCGTCCTGCTCAGCGCGGCGACCCATCGCGCCGGGGCGTCGGTGGTGCTGGCGTTTCTTCCGGTGGCGGTGCCGATTTCGACCACGGTGGCGATCGCGGGCCTCGCCGTCGCGGTGAGGTCGCGCATGCGGCGCCCCGGCAGTCGTGCCGCATCGGGTCCGCCGGCGGCCGTCGCCGCCGATGCCCCGATCTGACGCGGGTGCGCGGCCGCTCGCCTGGCCACGGCTTTGCCCGCCAATTCGAGCCGGTGGGAAACGCGAAGCCGAAAAGCACGTCATCCCGGCGAAAGCCGGGATCCAGGTGGGGCGGCGGTGGCATACGGCCTGGACCCCGGCTTTCGCCGGGGTGACTAAGTGATGGCAATTGAATTGGCCGGCAAAGCCCGTGGCCACCTCAGGGGGGAACTTCGATGGGACCTCGACTGCTACTCGGATTGGCGGCGGCGGTGTGGCTGCCCTACGGACTGTACTGTTTCCTCGCACCGGCCATGTTGGGATCCGTCGCCGGCGTTGCCTTCACCAGCCCGACGGGCTCGACGGAGATTCGCGCGATGTACGGCGGCCTGCAGATGGGAGTTGGCGTCCTCAGCCTGCTCGGCCTTCTTCTGCCGGAGTGGCGAATCACCGCGTTGCGCGCGCTTCTCGTTCTCGTCGGCAGTCTCTTCGCGAGCCGTGTCGCCGGCGTCGCCCTCGACGGCTCGCTGTCGGCCTACACGGCCTCCGCGTTGTTGCTCGAAGCCGCCGGTACGGCCGCCGCCGCGTACGTCCTACGTTCTCAACGGACGGCTATGCCCGGCGCGCGCGAACCATCCACGTCGAGCCGCGCATGAGGATTCCGTTCTCGTCGAGGTAGGGCTGAAGCGCCGTCTGGATCGATTCCGCGACGCGCGCTTGTAGATCGGGCAGCGCGGCGTCGCCGAGCAGTCGGCTGGTCGGGCCCATCTGCATCACGATGCGCACGATCTCCGCGAGCGGGCGCCCCTTGCCGATCTGCAGGGCGCTGTCGTGGCGATCCACTTCGATTCCGGTAAAGCCGGCCGCAGTCAGGATTCGCCGTACGCGATCGCCGTCGGCAAACGCGAACGGCCCCGGCGCGTTTGGATCGGGGATCGGCGGTGGCGGCAGGTGCTCGAGCGCGGCGCGCAGGGGTACGATCATCCAATCGTTCTGATCGATGCTCCTCCAGCAGACGAAGGACAACACCCCGTCCTCCCGCATCGCGCCGTGCAAATTCGCGAAGGCCTTCTCCGGCTCGGCGAAGAACATGACGCCGAAGCGCGAGAAGACCGCGCCGAAGCGCTGGCTGAACGAATGCACTTGCGCGTCCGCCTGCTGAAACGTCGCGTTGCGGATGCCGCTCGCCCGCGCCGTCTCTCGGGCGCGCTCCAACATCGGCCCCGACAGATCGATGCCGACGACCGCTCCGGTCTCGCCGACACGGCGCGCCAATTGCATCGTCGTGGTGCCGCAGCCGCAGCCGACGTCGAGGACCGTCGCTCCGTCGATCGGGCCCAGCCGGTCCATCGCCGCGGCGCCGAGATCCTGCAGTTGCGCGTCGATGAACGATTGCAGCTCGACCCATTTGGGGCCGGCTTGCTTGTTCCAGTAATCCTCTTGCTCCTCGTTGGCCGGGCTCACCATGTCAGCCCTCCATGTCGTCGCTGTGCTTCAGCGACACCGAATTCAT
>Ga0307505_10001449_pt1 | contig 19165 bp, 11 predicted proteins | sample 23_S_MG_FD_202183 | JGI IMG/M metagenome (GOLD analysis project Ga0307505, IMG submission 202183) | Soil microbial communities from Populus trichocarpa stands in riparian zone in the Pacific Northwest, United States - 23_S | ecosystem: Environmental > Terrestrial > Soil > Riparian zone > Trees...
CGGATGCCGGATCGGTCCGCACGTTATTGAGCCGCTCTCCGTCGACGATCACCAACACGCGGTTGGATGTAAGTCCCCGCAATCGAAGGCGTGCCGCAAGCGGATTTGCTCCGATCGTAGTCAGATTCGGCAAACCTTCCAACAGCTGTGTAGGTGACAAAGGGCGCTGCCTCTCGATCTCAGCACTGCTCCTGACAGCGATCGTCTGCGGGGTTTCGGCGACCACGCGCCCGGAACCCTTTCCGGCCGTAACCGTTACACTGTCCTCGATCACGCCCGGTAGAAGGAGAAAATCCTGTTGAATTATGTCATTGGCAAGTATCCGGATGCTTCTCGCAGCGGTAGAGAAGCCCGCCCGGGAGGCCGACAGGCGATACTCGCCCGGACTCAATCCTTTGACCTCGTAACTTCCTGATGTGTCTGTTGCAACGGTAATGTTCCATCCATTCGCCAGCTTGTTTGCTTCGACCGAGGCTCCCGCGACGATATCTCCGTTCTGGTCTCGGACCACGCCTTTGAGCTCGGCGCCCGATGCGGTCCACGCCAACGACGGAACGATCACTAACAGAATGAGCAGTCTCAGACCTAGTCTCGAACACCGATACTGTTTCCGCACGTGTGCGTTGACCCTCGTCGGCACGCTCTTCAAACCTGGATCCGGTGACGGTTTGCCCAGTGGGCCCATAAAATACCTCTTAGATCAAGCTCTTTCTTCAGGCTGGGATCGACGAACCAACCGGTCCGAGTCCGATACAACAAACGCATTAGATTCTTTGAAACGGTCGGTCCGCGTCCTGGACAACAAGCCCGATCCTCTCACGAACTAAATAGACCTAATCTCGGGGGTGGCCGCTGAAGATCTCCGCGACCGGAAGACCTTCAGGGCGTGGCTCATTAACTCGGGGACGTCACCGGCGACACAGTTAATCCACGATGCCCAATCTGTGGCCCGTGAGAGGACCGCCACTGCACCTTGCGACGCACATCCGGTGAGACGATCTGCATCCAGCCATTATCAAACAAATAGATTTGACTCCCCAGCCCGACGGACCATTTCCTCGATCATCGCTGGAGCGTCCATACCCGAATACTTCGCTTCGACATTCGACCGCAGGGTGGGATCTGACGCCGCGAAATCCGAGATCGGCATTCGATCGGCTGCGGGCCGTTCGTCGTCGGTTCGGAGCAGCCCGTCCGCGACGATCCCGATCTGCCAGCCGCGAGCCAAAGCGAGATCGATCGCGTTAACGTCAGGAGCGCGAAGAGTCGCGTCGAGATACGGAATCCAGAAAAACCAATCGATAACACCATTCATCCGGTGATAGATGATCGGAGGGAGTGGATGCGCATTGTCGGTCGGAAGCAGGCTTCCCCCAAACTTCCAGAGCGAGTCGAGAATGTCGGCCTGCGAGCCCGCGTAATATTCCTCAAGAATCCGACGCTGGTGGTGGCGAACATGCTCAAAGGCCGTAGTCACGTTCGTCTGCGATAGATAGGCGGGCCAACTTTTCGGATCGTCTCCTGTCAGCATTGTGGGGATCCACGCCGCAAGGGCATCGCCATGCAACAGCATGACGTGGCCACGAGTTATCGGGCTTGCCAGTGCTGGATGGAAGAAGAAATCGATCGCTCGCCAATACTTTGTGTGCTGGTCGTCCCCAACGGCCATGGCCGCGACGGCGAGCGCTTCGACCGCAGCTCCTTTTGTCCCGACTTCCGGGCAGCCTTCACGGATCCATTCCTCGATTACTGCAAGGTCGCCCGCGTCTGCGCGGGCAGTACCGAAGTAAGCGCGGATCGTACCAACGGCTTCGCCGCGAAGGGCCTGGACGAGTGGTGAATCCTCCGGCCTGCCGATAACGATCAGAGGTTGTCCGAGCACCTCCTTGGAAACCAACTCGTCTCGCGACATTCCCCGCCAGAATGCGATATGGAACGGTAACGGGGCGGCTCCCAGCACCCGTTCGAGTACGTCCTGAACTTGTTGTAATCCTGCCATAGTGTCTCCTTTTGTCAGCCTCTACTCATTGTTAAAAAGAACAGCGCCGAAACGCGTCTACGTAGTGTACGTGAAGGTCGGTCCGGCCCAGGTCCCGGGCTCGAACTCGATCTCCGTCAACGCGAGCGCTTCACCGCGTAGCTGCCGCATGAGACTCATCGACCGGAACACACTCATCGGATGTCCGTTGAAGGTCTCATGTAGTACGCCGAGCAACTGCGTGTAAGTCCGGTTGAACTGCTTGTTCGGCTCAGCTGCCGCAGTCCCTTCATAGAGCTCGGGGAGCGGATTTGTAACTAAGCGTACGATACCGTTATCGTCGAGCGTGATCGGATCGCCAGCATAGGCGAACGGAGGGACGCCGCTCCGCGGCACCAACTCCCGCCCGTTGTACGCGGCGGCGAACAGATAGTAGTGTGCGGGAGCATCTGCTGGGTTCAGCGGCGTAGCTGGGGTACCTTCGCCCTGTTTGACGATCAGATCGATCGCGTCATTAGCCGACTGTAGGTCGCGCACGCGGATGAGCCCAGGGAGTCCGGCCCCTAGCTGACGGGAGGGTGCCCCAACGAAGATGTTTCCGGTTGCCGCTAAGACAGCGAATTGGCTCTTGATGGCTTGGTAGAACTGTCCGATGGTTATAGGCGAGAGTTTCTCCGACAATGTATCCAGACTCTCGACGGGAAAAACCAGTGGGTCCTCCGGCTCCTCGATCTCCATAAACACATCGTGGATCAGCTGCTTCGAGACGGGCGCCAATGGGACATCGATCTCAGCTACAGCGCCCGGCAGCGGGCCGGGGTAAACGGGGATGAAATCGGATCTGTCTAACGAGGGGGCACCACCGATCGCGTTCAACAAATTGCAGCAAAGAGCGAGATGAAGCATCTCTTCCATGGCGACCGACCGTATGATCGCTGCGACACGATTGTTCGTTCCTGGTTTGATCGAGTAAAGGGCGTAAAGGTAGGGCGGCAGCGTCGCATGCTCCAATTCGATGGCCGACTGCAAGGCGGATCGCAGTCCGTCAAGCCCATCGGCGGCGCGCGAGGTGATTTCTGCACTTAAACGGATCATTGACGGCGGTGCTCTAGATAACGCAGATCATTCGATCACAGAAATGGACCGATAAATACGTGCATGGATTTGCTGTCAAAATATGGCGAACCCTTGATCTTCAAACTTCTTGCACGCTTTCGCGGGATCGCAGCTTTTGAACCGACATGGTGTCACGTGTTCCAAACTGAAACAAGTATTCAAGTTACTTACGAACCATTTCTATCGACTTAGACTCAATTGAGCCTGGAGAGCGAAATCTAACAAGGTTTTTTCAAAGCATGTGGGATTCTCAGTTGCCGGGGCGGAAACCTTGTTGATCTTTCCTCAGGTGTTAGGGAGTAGACCGGACCTTCAGGAGCTCGAATCCTCAGTCTAAAGACACGATTGCACCGCTTCGGTTCATCTCCCTGATCTCCGGAATTTAAGCTCAGTCCGCTAACCTCGCCACGACTCGTTAACGATTCACCAGGATCGTGGATATTGTCGCTTTCATATTCAGCGGTCATTCGACTCGAGACGTCATTCTTTAGTCTCGAGGCACCCGCCTGATCCCGCACTCACCCAAACCAACGCCAACACTGCTTGATCCGGATCTAATCTCGTTTATCTAGAAGATCGCGTGCTTTTGCGATTCTTCAGGGCGTCTCTTCCAAGTAGGGGACTAGAAAGTGTCTGGTGGAATTTCCATCACAAAAAGCTGGGAGCCCATTTAGCTAACCATTTATGGAGTGTTTCTCGCCGCGCGATAACCAGCAATCATACTTACCCTTTCGCGCATTTGCCTGTGTCACGGCGATAGGTCTGATTCCGAAGACCTATCGCCGTTTCGCATACGGACGGCGATGCTCTGTCGCGGATCACCTTGGTAGTTCGCGCAAACCGGACCCGGGTCGGCTGAGCTGAGGGCCCGGTCGTGGGCGGCTTGCGGTTTACGGGGTGATGACCTACCGCAAGTCGCCGACACCTTGATGCAAAAGAACAGGAAGGAGTCGGTCGGATATGGTGAGTAAGATCAATCTTTCAAAACGTATTTCAGAAATTCGCCATCAGCGCTCTTCGAATGTGATCGCATTGGTTAACGGTCACGCAGTAAAGCTTGCGAGGAGGTTCGGAAAGCCGGACTGGACACGCAACGATCAGGAAGACGAGGTATTCATCTCGTTCGTTGGCCAGCAGCGGATCCAGTTGCGGGACGAGACCATAGAGCTCAATGAAGGGGAACTCGTCGTGATTCCGAAAGGGGTCGAGTATCGCCCTGTTCCAATGGGCCATGCGGAGCTACTCACGATATGAACGTGCCGACTCACAAGATCAAAAGAAATAAGCGGGTCTTAAATGCCTTCATCGGGATAGCAGCCTGGTCGCCGTCGCGCTTCTTGTCGGAGGAGCCCGATCGGGCCGAAGAGAAAGAGGTTGATTGCCAGCGCCCATTCTGCCGAAATGCAGTCGGACGATCCGAGATCTGGAACCCATATAGCTTTGGAGCGATCGGTGAAAAAGTTTGTGTATATACGCAATTATCTGAAAATTCATGTCCTCGTTTCCGTGCTCGCAATCGGCTCGGCGATCCTCGCCGGACGATCATCGGCCGATGGGCAGACGAGTTTGGAAGATGCGTCTCTTCTGAAGGTCATCGACCAGGCCTGGACGACAACGTCGGCTATGGGACTTGACGCCTCGGGTCGTCCGCTGCCCCACTGCGAATTTGGAAGAGGAAGCGAGCGATCGCGCTACCCGGCCAGTCAATGTGGCGATCCAATATGGGTCGGACCGAGACTGAGTGCCTACCGTGACGGGAACCCGAATGAGGACCGGTTCGTCTACTGGCTGAAGGTCCGTAACGGTGGTCGACGAGTAATTTCCGAGGTCGAATGGGAATACGATTTCGCGGACCCATTTACCGGAAAGTTGTTGGGACGGCACCATTTCAGCTCTCAAACGAAGATCAAGCCCGGTCGCACGACGACGATCATTGAAATCTCGTCGCGTGCTCCATCCGCGACGATAGCCGCGGATAGGGTGGGTACTCGGAAGTCGGATATGTACGCGGGGTCGGTAAAGATCATTTCGGTCGAGTTTCGGTCGGAAATTCATAGGGCAGATGTCGTGGGTGTAAGCCGTCTGGGAGGGTGAGCAGGTGCGTAAAAAGACCCCTTTACTGTTCTTCGCCATCACTTGTGTTTTTGTTCTTACGTCGATCGCGCAGGAGAGTAAAAGGTACGAAAAATACGGGGTCGAGTTTGAATATCGAACGGACTGGCTACTGAACGAGAAAGCCGCAAAAGAGGCGGATGAGATCGCGCTATCGAGTTCCGAGGCTGACGCCCAGATAACCGTCGTCGCGGTCCGAAAGAAGCTTGACGGCGAGGATCTCGCTGCGGAAGCGCGGAAGAGGGTCATCGAGCCGTGGATCGCAGAGCTCACCAAAATGTACTCGCTCCAGGGGGTCACGTTCGAGCGAGCCGACACAAAAGTGCAGGCAGCCGGAGGCGTTGCTGACGCCGTGCAGCTCAAGTTCGATTACGGCGGCGAGCGGGGCCAGGTCGATGCCTACTGGTCTATCTTCGATAGGCGGATGGTGCTCGTATATATGATCCGTCCAGACCGCAAAGCTGAAAAGGCAGCCGCTTGCTGGGACCTTATCCGGCGAACTATTAAAGCACAAGCCAAGAAGTAGCGAGCATGCGTGTATTTATTGAAAGAGCCTCGAAGGGTTCCGCTAGTCTTCGGTCTCTGGAACTTTAACAGCAATTGATGCGGCAGGGAGAGGGGCGCTGAATCCGGCCGACCCAAGACCGGCCCGTCGTATGCGGGGCCAGGAGTGGAACATTTCCTGTCATGGACTCCTGGCCTCGCAAATACCCAACGAGATCACCCACAGAACTTCTAATAGATGATCAGCTCTCGAGACCAGGCCGATAGGAACATAACCCGCGCGATGCGCCATAAGGTTGCCATCGAATCTCGCGTACTGGTTACGGCCATCGGCAGACCGGGATCCTCGATCGAAAAGTATTCCTTCTTTCGCGCACGTACAGTTGATATCAGCATCACCGGTATCGGGCTCGCGATGCATCAGTCGGATGTGGAAGACTTTTGCGGCCTTGGGTCCAAGATCATTCTGAAACTGAATCTGCATCTTCCGAAAGCCACGATCGAGATAGAGGCTGAACCGGTTCGCTATGCTCTCATTCCACATTCTCTGCCGCAATCGGTGCTTATCGGTGCACGGATAATAAAGATCCCCGGGATCTGTTACGAGATCTATTCGGATTATATCTACGCATTCGAGCCGACATCCTAATTCGGACGAAAGGTAAATGATGAGCAGCAACCCGACCATAACTCAACGAAATGCGAACCGTACGGATGATCGTGATTTCGACGAGCGACTGAGCTTCGTCAAAGAAACGATGCGATCCCTTTTGGCGGAAGCTCGGAACGTTGCACCGGACCCCTTCAATATTGACCCGGGGAAAGGTGTGGATTTCTACGACGAGGTCGCTCAATTCGAAACGCTGCTGATCGGTTCGGCTCTCGAGATAACGGGCGGGCATCAGCGTGAAGCCGCGAAACTCCTGAATCTCGGCAACTCTACTTTTTGTACAAAGATGAAACGTCTCGGGATCCCGCACTCCCGGAAGACACGGTGAGACTAAGAGAGTAATGCGGCGGAAGGATCTTGAGCAGTAGGTCCTACCGGGGTGTTCTCTTTTTTCTAACATCCTGCACGGGGCGAAAGCCAAATTGCATTGTTCCAGGCAGGGCTTTGTCGACTATTCGTCCGGGGAGATGCAATCGGGTCCCGCGTCGAGATGCGCTTGACCCTTGTGTGATTGCTATTAATTGACCAGGCGAACTCTGACCGTACATTTCAAATCGATCACAATCCACGCTGCCCCAGGAATCTTTAAGGCTGTTCCGTCCCGATGGTCTGGCTTGTTGTCGCCGAAACGATTCTTCACCCATCTTCACCTAGAAGAAAAATATCTTCCTCCATGCCATTACTCGTTTTAGTCGCGTCTTTAACCACAGACGCGGTTTACAATCTGGTAACACCCTTTTGAACAACTCGTGTGAGCGTACGAATTAATGCTCCGGAAACCTAAAATACTTGAGATAGTCGAAGCGCCTACGACTCACGTAGACGTATTTGTAGAACGCTATGAGCACCTAAGGAAATGGGCGCTTCAACTAAGCGACTACGACGTCAACCTTTCCGACGACCTGCTTCATGATTTCTTTCTTCATTTTACGACCAGCAAGCCCGACCTGACTCTCATCGACAATCTTGACGGCTATCTATACGTGATCATGCGGAACTTGCATCTTTCACAGGTCCGGCGAGCAAATCGAACACCGATGCGAGCGCTATCAGTCGTCGAATTCGACACGATCGATCTTGGCATGTGGGCCAGCGATCCGCGTGAACGCATCCGGCTCCTGGATCAGCTGGGTGCTGTTTGTCATTACGCCTGTGTTCGAAAGGAAACGTCGAAGGCCGGAAGCGTTCTCATACTGCGATTCTTTCACGGGTACTATCCCGAAGAGATCGCTCGTGTTATGCGCGTCTCGCGCCCAGCTGTAAAGGAGCGATTGAGATTGGCGCGTGCCGAAGCAAAGGTATACGTTGAGGACCCTGAACGGCTCGGCTTCATCGATCGTGAACCTGCGAAGGGGCCAAGGGTCGGTTTCGGTACGGGTGCCGGGGAGCTCCGAAATCAACTGCGATCGGCGATTTTCCGGTCGTGTAGCGGGGAACATTTCGGCGTCGAAGCCCTGAAGAGCCTTTACCGATTCAATGCCGGTGATGGTCCTGAATGCGGTGCTCTGGCGCATCTTGTTAGCTGTCAGACCTGCCTAGATGAAGTAAATAACCTTCTCGATATTCCTGCTCTCGCGAGTCGCTATCCGGAAGACACAGTCGGGAAAGATCCGGGCCGAAAAGGTGGGTCGGGCGGAGGCGGTGCCGGAGGAGGAGATCCCAAAATGCTTGATAGTTACTTGGCCCGCAAGAACGATCTTTTCTATCACGAACCCCAAGAACTTTGCGTTTCGGCAAATGGCCTCTTCCAAGGGCTTCAGCGTGTCGCGGCCGACAAGAACGAGATGACACTCGTTATCGATACCGCCGAAAGCCTTGGATTTGTTGAGGTCTTTAGCGAGCAGGGCGTCCGCCTACTCATGCTGAACGTCGAGCCTCCGCCGATCGGTGATTCAAAACAATCGGCGATGGTCGAACTGAGCGACGGACGCGTCCTTGACGCCAGCCTCAGCTTTTCCGGTTCCCTCCCGGCGCTTCAGGTCACCTATCTAGACCCCACGCTCGCGTTAGAGGCTCTCGAGATCACGGATCCGGGAATTGGTCTGGTAGGAGTCGGGATAGAACCTTCCAGTCACAAAGCCGCGACCCGAGCTGTCAGCGGAAGCTCGTTCCTTGATGGATTCAGATTCTGGCTTCAACCCGCTCGGCTTACAGCGGGGTTTGCGGTACTGCTGATCGCCGCCCTGATCGTCTTCCAACTTGCGCCGTTCACAAGCGTGTCGGCTTCCGAATTGCTGGAGAGGTCGGCCGCAGCCGAGGTCGCCCAACTTACCAACAAGGAGCGGGTATTGCATCGCACCCTCGATCTGGAGGAACTCACCGTTACCGGCGAGGTCGTTTCCCGCAAACGGATCGACGTATGGCAGAGTTCCGAGAAAGGCATCACCGCCCGCAGGCTTTACGACGACCAGGGAAGACTGGTACTCGGTGACTGGCGAACCGAGAACGGGATCCAGACGATCTACCGTCGTGGTGAGTCAGCCCAGCTCCGTCCGCTTCCCGAGAAGAGAACTATTGGATTCGATGACGCCTGGCAGCTTTCACTTACCGCCAAGGAATTCATATCCATCCTCGGAGGGGCGGCCGAGGCCGAACTGGAAACCCGCGACAGCGACCACAGGATCTCTTACACCGCAGTTGAAGGAACGGCTTCGAACGGCATCGCCAAGGCCGCGATCGTGCTCAGCAAAGAAGACCTTCACGCCATCGAACAGACCTTTACCCTCATAAACAATGGCGAGACCCGGGACTACCGGATGACCGAAGCTGCCTACGAATGGAGGCTGGCAAGCAGTGTTGCTCCGGCAGTATTTGAACCAAATCTGGAACTTTCGAGGGAACGTGAGGCCACGTCTGGGGAGCGATCCGTGCTGCTCGAGACCCCATCGGAGCCGGATCCGAACGCTGCGATCGCTCCGGTGGTATCCGCGAATCTGGCGACAGCAGCACTTGAAGTAGAGGTCATTGATCTCATGAACAAGGCGAATGCGTTCATGGGCGAACAGGTGAGGGTCGAGCGGACGGCGGGGAGCCAGATCTATGTCGAGGCCCTGGTCGAAACCGCACAGCGGAAAGCCGAGCTACTTCAGGCACTTGAGCCGGTTCGCAACAATCCCGCGGTCCGGATCAGTATCGAAACTGTAGCCGAGGCGCAGGATCGGGTGGCGCGACAAAAAAGGCGGACTCAAGGGCAGACCGGTATTGAAAGCGTAGATCAGGTTCAGGTCACCAAAACCTTCTCGCCCGTCTACGAAGACCTTCGCAAGAAATTTACCGAAGGAGAAGCTCAGGCCTTCGCTGATCGTGTGCTCCGGCGCTCACAACAGGCCCGGCGACACGCGCTTGCGGCGAAACAGTTGTCGGGTCGATTCTCGATTGCTGACTTGCAGACGCTGTCGGCCCCTGACCGCGAAAAATGGCTCTCGCTTGTCCGCAGCCACGCGGCAAGGTTCCGAACCGAGGTCGATGCCTTACGGGAAGACCTGCGAGTGGTCTTCCCCGATCTTGCGGGAGGTGGTAGCGACCTCAATGTTGGTACGGATGCCGAGATCCAGGCATCCGTCGGGCAGATCTACGAACTCGGCGTCTCATTAGACGAAGACCTCCGCAGGTCCTTTGCACTTTTAACCGTCTCCGACTCATCGGCTGCCGTGAAGTCAGCCAAATTCTGGCGAACTTTATCCAGGGCTTCGGATATCGCAAAAGCATTGCAGTCGGCACGATAGGAACTCGACAGGATCGCTGGCCGAAACTATCGCAAATAAACAAGGGGCTCCCAACGAACACTCGGGTGGTCATCAAGTCTTAAAAAGAGGAAAGAATATGAAACGAGTTCTTCAATTTGCATCGCTCTCTTGTTTATTTTTACTAGTCGGCTTTGTTCGGATAGACGGACAGACGGCGACCGCTACCCTTCAGGGCAACGTGGAAGATCAGAATTCAGCGGTTCTCGCCGGAGCAAACGTGACCATTCAGAACAAGGCCACGTCGTTCGAACGCGTAGTGGTTACCGGGGCGAATGGATCCTTCACGGTTCCACTCCTGCCGCCTGGTACCTATTCTCTGGTGGTTCGGCGAGACGGATTTACTGCCGTCGAGGTGCCGGATATTGTTCTGAACGTTGGCGATCAAAAGACGATCAACATCAGTTTGAATGTGGGCGACGTGAACGCGGCGATCGAGGTTAGACCTGATGAGACACTGGTCGATACCCAAGCTTCTGTATCTACGGTAGTTGACCGCAACTTCGTGGCGAACATTCCTCTTAATGGTAGAAGCTTTCAATCGCTGATCACGTTGACACCTGGGGTAGTGCTCGTACCTAGTGGGGGTGCGGTCGCTCAGGGAATGTTTGTAATAAACGGACAACGCTCAAACGCAAATATCTTTCAGGTTGACGGTGTAAGTGCCAACGCCATGAACAGTGGTGGACTTGCGTCACCCGGTCGAGCCTCGAGCGGAAGTCTCCCGGCTCTGTCTGCGGATGGCGGGACCAACAGCCTTGTCTCAATCGACGCGCTTCAGGAATTTAGTATCCAAACTTCTACATACGCGGCGGAGTTCGGCAGAAGCCCAGGAGGTCAGATCTCGTTTGTAACTAGAAGCGGTGAGAACCAGTTCCACGGATCTGCATTTGAGTACTTCAGGGACGACATGTTCGATGCCAACAATTGGTTCTCGAATAAGTTCGGGCTTGAGCGCTCGCCGCTAAAGCAACACGACTTTGGTGGCACCCTGAGCGGACCTGTATTTCTGCCCAAGTTTGGTGATGGCGGCCCCGGATGGTACAAAGGAAGGAGCAAAACCTTTTTCTTCCTTTCGTATGAAGGTCTGCGCCTCACATCGCCGAAGTTCGCTCAGTCGTGGGTGCCGAGCCTAGAGCTTCGTCAATCGGCAGCTCCATCGGTCCAGCCAATTGTGAATGCCTTTCCTATTCCGAACGGTCCCGAAGCGGGCGATGGGATTCTGGCTCAGTTCAACACTTCATATTCGGATTCAAGTTCGCTTGATGCGACGAGCATCCGGATCGACCACGCCCTGAACGACAAATTGTCATTTTTTGGAAGGGTCAACAAGGCCCCGTCGAGTGCAATTACGCGCGATACGAGTGCGCTTGCCTACAACTACGACCGTCCGCAGGATCTGCTTACAGTGACTACGGGCGTGACATTCGCCAACTCGTCGAAATTCGTCAACGATCTCAGATTCAACTACACCTCGAGCAATGGAGCGCAATCAAGCACTCCCGATGGATTTGGAGGAGCCGTCCCACTTGAACGCTCCGTCATCGTTCCAGCGCAATTCGATTCCTCGGCGGCTCAAGGCCTGGTTCAAATAATGAGTCCAAGTGGCCTTTCCAACACTTACAGCTTCAGTAGTAGCCAATCCGATCAGACTCAAATCAATGTCGTGAACGGGACGACCGTCACGGTTGGAGAGCACCAGCTTAAATTTGGAGTTGACTATCGTCGGCTGACTCCAGATCATCGCCCGGTCGAATTCGGTGTCATTCCATTCCTTCTATCACGGGAGGACTTTCTTACCGGTTCTGCCAGCTTTGTAGTATTTACGAGTCAGGCACCGGCAAGGCCGATCTACTCAAACTTTTCTGCTTTTGCCCAGGATACGTGGAGAGTCAGCAAGCGCTTGATGCTTTCATATGGACTCAGATGGGAACTCAACCCATCCCCGGGAGAAGCGAATGGTGACTATCCTCTAGCCTTAACCCAGATCGACGATCTCTCGACCACCGAGATTGCGCCGCTAGGTACGCCCCTTTGGAAAACCACTTATAATAATTTTGCCCCTCGTTTCGGAGCGTCCTATATGCTTTCCGAGAAGTCTGGTCGCGAGACAGTGGTGCGAGGGGGCTTTGGCGTTTTCTACGATCTTGGGACAAGCCTCGGGTCAATTGGTTTTGAAACTTTCCCTTTCTTGGGATTTGATTTTTCGATAGCGACCCCCTTTCCGCTTGATCCCGCCATTGTGGCTCCGCCCCCTCGCCCCAGTCTAACTACACCCTACCCGTGGTTTTTCGGATTCGACCCAAAGTTGACGCTTCCTTATACGCTTCAGTGGAACATTGCCATCGAGCAATCTCTGGGAAAAAATCAGACCGTTTCGGCCTCCTATGTCGGTGCGGCTGGACGGAGGTTGTTAAGACAAAGAGCACTAGACATCACAACAATAAACACTGACTTTACAAATCTTAACCTATTCGACAATTCGGCCACGTCGGACTATAACTCACTGCAGCTTCAGTTTCAGCGAAGGCTATCGCGGGGGCTTCAGGTGCTTGCATCTTATACATGGGCTCACTCCATCGATGAGGTTTCGTCTGATGATGGCGACTTCATACTACTTCGCGGAAACTCCGATTTCGATTTACGGCACAATTTCACGTCGGCGATAACCTACGACATTCCGATTCCGAAGACGAATAGGTTTGGGAACGCGGTTTTCCGGGGATGGTCTATCGACACTCGCATCAACGCGCAGAGCGCGTTTCCGTTGAACATAACGGCTGGAGCAACCTTCGATCCAATTGATGGAGCGTCGAAATCTGTCCGAGCGAACCTGATTCCTGGGGTGCCGTTGTATCTCTACGACGGCCAATATCCCGGAGGGCGAGTACTCAACAACAGCCCGTATACCATTGCAGACAATGCGATGATCGTTGCCGCAGGGTGTCAGCCGCTGACCTTCAATCCGAACAACCCCGTAGCCACAAACGCGAAAGGCGCATTCTGCACGCCTGTGGCTGGAGAAAGCGGAAATCTTGGACGTAATGTCGTTCGCGGATTGGCGTCTTGGCAAATTGATATCGCTTTGCGGAGGCAGATCAAAGTGACCGAAAGGCTTTCTATCCAACTTCGCGCTGAGGCATTCAATGTCTTGAACCATCCGAATTTTGGCTCAATCAACCGGAGCCTTGGCAGTCCTAACTTCGGCCAGGCCACGAATATGTTGAACCAGCAACTTGGGGGTCTGAATCAGATCTATCAGACTGGTGGGCCGAGATCTCTACAGTTTGCCGCAAAGGTAATTTTCTAGCTTCCGAGGCAGCTACCTTCCCAACCGCGATTATAGTGACTGAAACGATCCCCCGCCGCCAAACCTTTGGCGGCGGGGTCGAAAGGTGGCTTCTTTTTTCGTGAATATATGAAAAAGCTTCTGGTTTTATTTTTAATTTGTCTAAATTTTACGTCAGCCACCTGTGTCGGATTGGATGGCTTCGCCGAGCCCTCTCGGGCTAGGGTTGTTAGCTTCGAAACGCAAGAAGGCTCGTTCATGAACTTGGACGTTTCGAAGGATGGGCAGACCGTAGTTTTTGACCTTCTTGGCAGTATCTACACATTGCCGATAGGTGGAGGGACAGCTACTCCGCTTGTGGATGGAAAAGGCTGGAATATTTCCCCTAGGTATTCCCCGGACGGACTGAAGCTTGCATTCATCAGCGACGGTCCTATTGGCGACATGCACGGGTGGCATAACGTTTATGTTATGGACCTCGGCAGCGGAGCGATTAATCAGATTACCCACATTTCGGCCGATCTTACTGATGGTACTAATAGCGTCGGCGGTTATCCGACTTGGATCGGAAATGGTGAAATCGCATATTCCGGATACTCCGGCGGAGACTTCTGGATTACCTCGCCGGGGTTTCATGTGGTTAAGCTGTCAAGTGAACTTTCGAGGACGCTTGAGCTTAAGCATCAACGGCTCGGTACCAGCAGTGTAGGTGCTGAAAACACAAAATGGCGAAAGGTCTCCCTTTTCGGAGGAACCGCTGATGCTGACGGCAAGAAATTTGTCTTCGACGCTGGTGTCTCAACAGCCGGTGAGCCTAGCGCTACCACACTGTATGCGCTTGATACGGAAACGCAAACGACGACGGCCTTGACCGAGCCGGTTTCGGGTCGGCACGAACTCGGGCCCCAACTCTCTCGGTCGGGTCGGCTGCTCTCTTACTTTCGGTGGTCGATACCCGGACAGGCAGAGTTGCGGTTGAAGGACCGCGTTTCTGGACAGGATCGGCTCCTAAGGGTCTTTCACGATTTTGATGATCCACTGCGCGGCTACATGGCAGCTTTCACTGCCTATTCCTTCACTCCGGATGACAATTACATCGTCATGGGTTTTGGAGGGAAGATCCGGAAGATCTCGGTTGCGGACGGATCGGAGCAGGTAATTCCGTTCAAGGTGCATGTCTCGCGAGAGACGGTCGAACCGCTGAAAGGGTATCGTCCGCTGAACGACGAAGCAGTGAAGATAAAGGCAGTTCGATGGCCGACTGTTAGCGCCGATTGGAAACGTCTTGTGTATTCTGCCGCCGGATTTATCTGGCAGCAGTCTCTTCCAAACGGAAAATCCGAAAGGCTCACTGGTTCATCTGACCTCGAATATTCGCCGAGCGTGTCTAAGGATGGCAAGGAGATCGCGTATGTAGCCTTTACGCCAAGTGAAAACCGGTTCTATACAAAGCGTGGGAGGCTGATGGTACTAAAGAAAGGTGAGACTCAGCCGGTCGAGGTGATGCCTGACGATAAGATTGCAAGCTATCTTTCCCCAAGCTGGTCTCCGGACCGGACGAAGCTTGCGGTGATCCGGCAGTTAGGCTGGGACGCCAAGGCAAAGGCTGAGTTTGGATGGGTGGATATGGCTACGAAGACGTTTCATTCTGCGGGTCTAGCTTCGGGGAATGGGCTGACCGTTCAGAGCGTCAGGTTCAGCCCTGATGGGAACCAGTTGCAATTCACCAAGCCGGATGCCGGTGGCGAAACCGTTTTGTTCGGCGAAAAAGATGTTCGACAGGATGAGAACCCTAGAATCACTTATTACCGCGCGTATGTGAATGCGACGGGCGATCCTCTGGAAGAGTACAAGAAGACCGGGAGCCTATCTGAGCAAGTTCGGCGGATCGCCGAGATATGGCCATCCCCTGACGGAAAGCACGTACTCACCGTTGTTTCTCGCGGAGTTAAAACAGAGGAATCCGTCTTCATGCTTCCAGTTCCAGGCAATGGGGGAGGATCTGAGAAGGAGCCTATACAGCTTTCCACTGAAGTGCCAGGAGTGGTGAAGCTGCCGGGTTTAGGAGCGATGTTCCCGAATTGGGTGGACAGCGGGACGGTGACCTACGGTTGGGCGAACAAAGTTTATCGTTACCGTATAGGGGCTAAAGAGCCGGAGGTTCTTAAGAACGTAGACCTTACACTTCCTCGCCGGACAGGAAGCGGGACAATTGCTTTCCGAGGCGCACTATTGATCACGGCGGCCGCAAATGCGAAAGCCGAGCAGGTAATCGAGAACGGAACGATCGTAATCAAAGACCGAAGGATCATCGATATTGGTCCCGCGAGCGCGGTAAACATTCCCCCTGATGCAAAGGTCGTCGATGCAAAAGGAATGACGATCATGCCCGGGATGATCGATACCCACTATCACTATGGCTGGACGTCGGGCTCGTGGTTGACGCCTTTATCCCGGGGGGAAGAGCTGGCCGACCCTAGCGCACTCGCTTACGGACTCACGACCATATGGGAGGCGCAGGGACGAGCGGACGATGTCTATCTTTCAAGGTCCGAACTCAGGGAGACCGGAAGGACCGCAGGCTCCCGGTGGATGTATGCAAATCTAAGTGGTATCGAGGGCGGGAACCCAAACCTAACGTCCGTTGAATCGCGGGCCGAGAGACGGCTGAGTCTCGGAGCTAGCCCGCTTAAGCAGTACTGCTGCACAACGCGCGACGTTATGAGGTTGGAGGCAGAGGTCTCCCGTCGGACCGGCGCGGGAATCGTCGCCCATACTGAGCAATGGGTCGACCGTTTGATGCTCGTCACCGAAGGAATAGCCGTCGACCACGCCGCGGGGTGGGTCCCGATATACGACGACATTCGCCAGTTCATGGCTAGGTCGGGAGTAATATGGACCCCAAATAACACCTTGTTCAACCAGGCGACAACCGGACCGTACTACCAAACCTACCCGTCGCTCATCAGAGACCTCGGCACGGACGAACAAGAGAAGTTCCAGCGGTATGCGGGTGAATGGGCAAGACGGAACGAAATGGATACGCTTCCACTGGTCCCCTTTGAAAGGAGTAGGACTTCCAAAGGTGCCGAAGCTGCGGCATCCATACTCATAGCCGGCGGCAAGATCTCAGTAAGTTCTCATAATTATCCTGGGCCCCTCACGCACTTCGAGATGTGGATGCTGGTCAGAGGGGGGGCGTCGCCTCTTCTTGCCATCCGGTCGGCGACTCTAACGGGGGCGGAAAAACTCGGTATAGATCGGGACACCGGGTCACTTGCAGTAGGGAAGATAGCGGACTTCAATGTTTTGACCGCGAACCCACTGGAAAAAATCGAGAATAGCGTCAAGCTTAAATACACGGTCGCCGATGGTGTGATTTATGACAGTGAGAGTCTCCTAACGGTCGATCCCAAATCTATTGCATTGACCCCTTAGTAAGTCTTTAAGCCGTGAAAACCCTGAAAGGGCAATCGGTCCTCCACCCGTTGCTCTCTGGTATCTTCTCTTTCGCGCTTCGGAGCCTCTATCCTTTGAGTCTGCGATACCGAAAATGGTTCGAGCTGAATCGAAATGGAAGCGATGCCCTTTGATCCTTACTTTGGGGGGGCCAAATTGCTGTTTTCTAAAGGCGACGATCCCACCTAGTGCTGCTCGGAGTCTCAGTCAGGTTTTTGAATAGCGACATGCGTTATAGACGAAATTGAGCGTCCCTAACAACAGCGGCCGTCAGTTTTTTAGAGACCCGTCGAAGTCGCAAAAAACCTGAATCTTCCGAAATTGCGCTATCAACAACGCCCCAAAATGAAGTTCTTATTAACGATCGATTGGCAAAAAGTCACCGGAGTCTGTTGGTTCGTTTCCATGTCATTGCTTCTAAGCGCCGGGATCTTCGGGCAGCATGAGGTAAAGAAGTTAAAGTCCAAATTGCCGACTTTCAGTATTTCAGTTGACGGCGAACAGCGGGATTTTGGATTGTACAACGCCTCCGAAATCCAAACCGTCGAACTATCTGTACATCCAGAAAGGCCCAGATCCTTATCAATAAGGACAGATGCAGGAACGCTGGAATTCAGGGTCAATATCGGCGACCACGTTGATTTTTCAATCGAGCACGATGGATCTTTCTTCCGTCATAAGATCGTCGGAGAGGAATTCAAACCTGACTTGCTTAAAATGCAGACGTTCTTGGCTGGCAATGCGGGAGACGTTAGTCCGAAACTGGGAGGACCAGCTCTAGCCCTGGACGGTGGCGACCCAAAAATCGGGGGGATGCAGGCTCTCATAAATAAGGCTCGCGGATGCACTAGCTGTGGCACTAAGGTTGATATAGTTGTTCTTTCTGCAGGTGACCTCAACAAGCATGATCCATACATCTCGACGAGCGCGTTAGAGCGTGGACTGAACGCTGATTCAAAACGCTGGATCGAGCATGTAACCGCAATGGAAGGTGTAGATTCCATTGAGGTCCTTTACTTTTTGGATGGCCCTCGTCCCGATGAGGCGGACTCCGAAGATGTCGAAAAAAAGATCAGGAAGGCGGAAGTCGTATTCTTCGCCGGTGGATTGCAATGCAACTACGTAACGGCCTTCCGCGGGACGCCGGTTCAGCGAGCTGTCGAATCGGTTTACAAGCGAGGAGGCGCTGTGGGCGGAAGCAGTGCCGGAGATGCAATACAAGGTGAATTCGTATTCGACGCATGCAACTACAAAATAGGATTCGTCACTTCTGCGATCGCACTGGCCGACCCTTATGATCCGCGGATCTCATTTTCAGGGGATTTTTTTAAGTGGAAGTTTCTTGAAGGTACGATGACGGATCAGCATCTGGTCAAACGGGATCGTATCGGGCGTACGTTCGCGTTTCTCGCAAGGACCTTGAAAGAGTCGAAAAAAAGAGCGGTTTACGGTATCGGATCGGATGAAGAGGCTACCGTCGTCATTGACAAGAATGGTGTCGCAACCGTTGTAGGCACCGCGAACGCGTATTTCATTACTGCCGACCACAAACCCGAGATCTGCGAGAAGGGAAAGCCTCTTACCTATAAAGGATTCAAGGTTTGGAAGCGAGCACCAGGAGAGAAATTCGATCTTAAGAATCGCCCTAAGGACGGTTACTATCTGGTGGACGTTGTGGAGGGGAAACTCAGTCGCGATCCTTACTAGTTCGAATCGGCCGATGGCGGTCCAGATTGGATTCACGTCGGGCGCAAGGCTGATGCCGTCATAGAAAATGGAGCGGCAACCATCTGCCGGAAGGCGAACTTTGCATGATCAAGAATTGAGAGAGAAGCCTAGCTTCCGAACTACTGCCATCTATAAGATCTATCGGGTGATCGAAATGCGAATATCTGAGTCGCAATTCCAGAACGAGAACAGTTTAGAGATTTCAAGATTCGAAAACGATTCAACCATCTAGTCTTCGAAGCACTACCTCCATACGCACGACTAATGACCAGAATCCTCGTTCAGGAAGTAGCCCCTCGTTTCCTATCATGGCAATTTAGATCTTGCCTCCGATTAGCTTACAAATCTTCTGACATACAACCGCACTAGAGCCGTCTGATTCGGCAGGCCTACGAAGCCGTTCCCCGAAGTCAATATCTCGACCTTTCGCCTCGGGTATAGCACGCGTATCCCAGACTCTCCATGATTCAGAGCCGAGCTTGGACTTCGTTTTCGCCTTGTTCGGGTAGGTCTTGATTGTCCCTCCAAAGTAACCACCCCAATAAATTAATTAGGGGTTGTTTTGT
>Ga0307505_10001450_pt1 | contig 19162 bp, 13 predicted proteins | sample 23_S_MG_FD_202183 | JGI IMG/M metagenome (GOLD analysis project Ga0307505, IMG submission 202183) | Soil microbial communities from Populus trichocarpa stands in riparian zone in the Pacific Northwest, United States - 23_S | ecosystem: Environmental > Terrestrial > Soil > Riparian zone > Trees...
GTCGACATCATTCACGTGCCCTACAAGGGCAACGTGCCGGCCATCACCGACCTGATCGGCGGCCAGGTGACCATGGCCTTCGCGACGATGCCCACCGTCGTTCCGCACGTGAAGGCGGGCAAGCTGCGCGCGGTCGCGGTCATCGGCAGCAGCCGCGCCACGTCGCTGCCCGATGTGCCGACGGTCGCCGAGTCCGGCCTGCCGGGTTTCGAGGTCAGCAACTGGATCGGTCTGTTCGCGCCAGCGGGCACACCCAGGGATATCGTCGATCGCATCAACGCCGAGGTACAGCGGATCATGCGCACGCCGGAGATGGCCCGCCGCATGGAAAGCGAAGGCGCGCGCTTCTTCCCGATGACCGCCGCGCAGTTCGCCGACTTCCAGAAAGCCGAACTGGAGCGCTGGGGCAAGGCGATCCGCGAGGCCGGCATCAAGGTCGACTGATCGCGGGCCGCGCCAGATCGGCGCGCCGTCCGGATGGCGCGCCTGTCGAATCTTCCGCTGTCGAATCTTCTATACGCAGCGCGGCTGCACGGGACTAGCATGGCTCCCCGATCCTCGGGGGAGACCAGATGGCCATCGAACTGCTGATTCCCGGTCAGCCGGACGTGCACGCCAAGGACCGCCTGCGCGGCGCGGGCGGGACGGTCGGGACAAATCAGCCGCCGAGCACGGACCTGCTGCAGGCCGTCGAGACCGTCGATGCGTACACGCTGTCGGCGGCGGCGCGGGCGCGCACGGTGGAGCCCAAGCGCGTGGCCGCGGCCGGCGACGACGTGCTGGAGATCGAGGTCGAGGGCGGCTTCACGCTGTGGACATCGGTCGAGCGCTATCGCCACGACGCGGCGGTGCTGCGTCCGGAAACCGTGCGCGGCGGCACGCTGCGCATCGACACGCTGCCGCGCGCCAGCGTCACCGAGCGCGGCGTGCGCGACTGGGTGGCGAGCGCGCTGCGCATCCTGCGGCTGCGCGACGACGCCATCGACGCGGAGATGGCGGACCCCGCGCGCTGGCGCGAGTTCGCGCGCGACGCGGGCCTGAGCACAGCGCCGGGCCGTCCCAAGCAAGCTCGCGCCGCAGGGCGAAGCCCGGAGGCTCCACTCAGCCCGGCGGTGAAGGCCGGCGCGTGGCTGACCACCAAGTTCGTGCTGTGGCTGATCGAGCGGCGTCTGCCTTACGGCGAGGGGCTGTACCGCTTCGGCGACGTGGTGCGCAGCGCGCGCGGCGACGGCGTGACGCCGCCGGTGCCGCTGCAGGCGGCCGACGTCGACGCCGCGCAGCCCATCCTCGTATTCGTCCACGGCACCGCGTCGACCACCGAGGGCAGCTTCGGCGCGCTGCTGGACGCAGCCGCCGCCACCGACTGGCGCGCGCTGCAATCGACTTTCGGCGGCCGCATCTACGGCTTCGAGCACCGCACGATGAGCGCCAGCCCGGTGCAGAACGCAATACGGCTGCTGGAGGCGCTGCCGGCCGGCGCGCGCGTGTCGCTGGTCACGCATTCGCGCGGCGGCATGGTGGGCGATCTGCTGTGCCTGCCGGCGCTGGGCGCCGAGGCCATCGGCCTGTACACGCGGCGTGACGCCGCGCTGGCCGAGGCGGACGAGTTCGACCGCCGCCACCTGCAGACGCTGGCCGAACTGCTGCAGGCCAAGGCGCTGAAGATCGACCGCGTGCTGCGCTGTGCGTGCCCGGCGCGCGGCACGCTGCTCGCGTCCGACAACACCGACCAGTTCCTGTCGGTGCTGACCAACCTCGTCGGGCTGATCCCGGGGCTGGCCGGCTCGCCGCTGTACGAGGTGGTCAAGCGCATCACGCTGCAGACCGCGAAGAACCGCTGGGACCCGGCGCAGTTGCCCGGCATCGAGGCGATGACGCCGACCTCGCCGCTGGTGCAGCTGCTGAACACGCAGCGCGACGCGCGCGGCGAGCTGGGTGTGGTGGCCGGCGACATCGAGGGCGGCCACTGGCTGCAGCGCCTCGGCGCCTTCATCACCGATCAGTTCATCTACGAGAACCGCGACAACGACCTGGTCGTCAACACCGACTCGATGTTCGAGGGCGCCGTGCGCAAGGACGCGTACTACGTGTTCGATCAAGGCGGCGACGTCACGCACTTCAACTACTTCCGCAACGAGCGCACGCGCGGCGCGATGCAGCGCTGGTTGACCGCGGCCGGCAGTGCGCCGCCGCCGGAGTTCCGGCCCCTGGAGGAGGACATCGTCGCGCCGGTGCCGATGCACCGTGCGCTGCAGAAACGCGCCGGCGCCGCGCAGCCCATGGTGTTCGTGCTGCCGGGCGTCATGGGCTCGCAGCTCGCGCGCGACGACGACCGCATCTGGCTGCACTTCCTGCGGCTGGCCGCCGGGGGGCTGGCCGACCTGCACGACGTGGCGGGCGATGCGGTGCGCCCCATCGGGCTGATCGGCCAGTACTACCGTGGGTTGTGCGAGTACCTCGCCGACACGCACCAGGTCCATCCGTTCGCCTACGACTGGCGGCGCGACATTGCCACGTCGGCGGCCGATCTGGCCGAGGCGATGTCGGCCGCGCTGGACCGCCACCCGGATCAGCCGGTGCGCTTCGTCGCGCACAGCATGGGCGGGCTGGTAGTGCGTCGGATGATCAAGGACGCGCCGCAGCTGTGGGACCGCGTCTGCGCGCGCGAAGGCGGCCGCTTCGTGATGCTGGGTACGCCGAACCGCGGCTCGCATTCGATGGTGGATGCGCTGCTGGGCACCGCCGGCACCGTGCAGCAGCTCGCGATGCTGGACCTGACGCGCGGGTTGGCGGGCGTGCTGGACATCATCCAGGACTTCCCGGGCGTGCTGACGCTGCTGCCGCTGGCCGAGGACGGGCGCTGGTTCGCGCGCAACACCTGGGATCAGATACGCGCAGCCGCGGGCCAGGGCGCACGGCCCGACCCGGCGCTGCTGTCACGCGCGCGCAGCACGCTGGCGGGCCTGCCCGAGCAGATTCCGCACGCCGAGCGCGTGCTCTACGTCGCCGGCAACGCGCCGCAGACGGTGATCGGCGCCGAGGTCGTGGAAGGCCAGATCGTGCTGTCCGTCACCAGCGAAGGTGACGGCAAGGTGACCTGGGCATCGGGCCGGCTGCCGGGCGTGCTGACCTGGTACCTGGATGCCGAGCACGGCGACCTGCCTGCGGTGGAAAGCGCCTTTCCTGCGGTGCTGGAGCTGCTGCAGGCTGGCACCACCACGCGACTGCCGGCCACGCCGCCGGGCGGCGCACGCGGCATCACACCGGTGGTTCGCACGCTGCCGCAGCGGGCGTTGTATCCCACCGAGGCCGAACTGACGGCTGGGCTGATGGGCCTCAGTGGTAAACATCGCGCGCAGCGCTACCGCGCGCGCAGTTCCGCCGGCTTCCGCGCCAGCGTCGTGCACGGCGACCTGCGTTATGCGAAGTACCCGATCGTCGTCGGCCACTACGAAGGCGACACCATCGTCGGCGCCGAAGCCCGCATCGACCAGTTGCTCGATGGCGCGCTGTCCACGCGCTACAACCTGGGCGTCTACCCGGGCCAGGGACGCAACGCCGCGGTGGTGCTGCGCCAACCCAACGCGCTGCAGCGCGCGCTGCGCATGCCCACCGGCGCGGTGGTGGTGAGCCTCGGCCGGTGGGGCGAACTGACCGCCGCGCAGCTCGCCAACCTGATCCGCAGCGCGACGCTGGCTTACGTTCTGCAGCTGGACGAGTCGACGGCGGAAGGCCGGACGAGCAGCGACGTCGTCGGTCTGTCGATACTGCTGATCGGCACCAACTCGACGTCGAACATCTCCATCGACGACTCGGTGTCGGCACTGCTGCGCGGCGTTGCACAGGCGAACCGCGAGCTCGCGAGCCGCGTGCCGGGCGCGCGCGGCGTGGGCGACGTGGAGATCATCGAGCTGTATGCGGACGCGGCCATCGCCGCCGCGCGCGCGCTGAAGCAGCTCGCGGTGTCGCTGTCGGTGGAACTGGACACGCGCATCGAGGCGGCGCCGCTGCTGACACCGGGGCGCAACGGCCGCGCGCGCCTCACCGCGATGCAGGGACGCGAGCCGTGGCGGCGCTGGGAGATCAGCGTCGTGGAGGCGCCGGTAAGCGCTGCCCAGGCAGCCGCGCGCCTGCCGAAACCGCTGGCCGACCGGCTGCGCGCAGCCGTCACTGACGCCGCGGGTGCCGACAAGCAACTGCTGACGGCGCTCGCCCAGCTCGCGCTGGGCGACGCTGCAGGTCCCGCGCCGCATCGCGAGCTGCGCTTCGTGTCGCTGTCCGACCGGGCACGTGCCGAGGTGATGCAGTTGCAGCGCCAGCCGGAGCTGGTGGAACGGCTGATCGCGGCATCGGTCGGCGACACGCGCTTCCGCATCGAGGAGGCGCGGGCGCTGTTCGAGCTGATCGTGCCCAACGATCTGAAGGACGGGTTGTCGCAGCTGTCGCGCGTGGTGTTCGTCGTCGACGCCGAGACCGCCGCGTATCCGTGGGAGCTGATGACCGACGGCAAGGAGCCGCTGGCCACGCGCCTCGGCCTGATCCGTCAGCTGAAGACCGCAACGTTCCGCCCGCACATCCGTGCGACCACCGCACGCACCGCGTACATCGTCGGCGACCCGATCGTCAGTGCGCCGTACGTGCAGCTTGCGGGCGCGCGCGAGGAAGCGCGGCTGGTCGCGCAGCTGCTGGGTCAGCGTTTCGAGCCCACGTATCGCGACGAGGCGCTGGGCGCGCTGGACGTGCTGGCGGGCCTGTACGAGCAGCCGTATCGCGTGATCCACCTGGCCGGCCACGGCTACTACGAAGCACCGGGCGCGGATGGCAGCGCGCGCAGCGGCATGGTGCTGGACAACGGCGTGTACCTGACCGCGGTGGAGATCGGGCAGATGCAGCAGGTGCCGGAGCTCGTTTTCCTCAACTGCTGCCACCTGGGGCAGGTCGGCGGCGAAGCACCGCGCAGCACGCCCACTACACCTTACAACCGGTTGGCCGCCAGCATCTCGCGCGAACTGATCGAGATGGGCGTGCGCGCCGTCGTGGCCGCCGGCTGGGCGGTGCGCGACGATGCGGCGCTCGAATTTGCGCGCGTGTTCTACGAACAGATGCTGGAAGGCCAGACCTTCGGCCGCGCGCTGCAGGAAGCGCGCCGCCGTTGCTGGCAGCAGTTCCCGGACTGCAACACGTGGGGCGCCTACCAGGCCTACGGCGACCCGGACTTCCGCTTCGACGCGGACGCGGGTGCGGCCGCCCGTGCCGGCAGCCTGCGCGACTACGTGGCCGCCGCCGAGTTCATCGACCTGCTGCGCGACAGTCGCCAGGTCGCGCGCGAGATCGCGCGCGGCGAGCGCAAGGGCGAAGTCGCCGAGTACCAGGCCAGCGCCACGCAGCGCATCGCCGAACTGATGAAGGATTGTCCCGCCGAGTGGCTGGCGCGCAGCGAAGTGCAGGTCGAGCTGGGCCTCACCTACGGCGAGCTCGCCGGCTTCGAGCAGGCGGCACGGCATCTGTCAGCTGCGCTGGCCAGCGACGAGCCCGACAGCGCGACGACGCTGGCTGCCGTCGAGCAGCTCGCCAACTTCGAGTCGCGGCTGGGCGTGCGCCTGGCCACCGCGAAGGAAGCCGATGCCGACCAGCGCGGGCGCGGCGCCGAACGCATCGAAATGGCGATCAGCCGTCTGACCACGCTGGGCCAGCTCGGCCATACGGCCGAGCGGCTGTCGCTGCTGGCCGGCTGCTACAAGAACCTCGCGCAGATCCGCAGCGACCGCGACGAGATCCGCCTGGCGCTGGAACAGGGCGCGCGCCACTATGAAGCCGCACACCAGTGGAACCTGCAGCGCGGACGCTTCGACCCCTATCCGGTGCTGAACTGGCTGTCGCTGGCGACGATCCTCGGCCAGACGCCGGACGACCTGGACACGAAGCTCGCGGAGATCGAAACCGCCGCACGCGAGCGCTACGCGCGCAGCCGCGGCTTCTTCGACGCGGCGACCTTCGCCGAGGCCAAACTGGTCCGCGCGCTGGCCGGCGCCGCGCTGTTCGGCGAGGCCGCGCGCGTGCGCGCCGAGGTCGAGCACATCGCCGACCTATACGCGCAGGCCGCGCGCGCCGCGCACGCCACCGCGCGCCAGATCGATTCGGTCACCACGCAGCTCGACACGCTGGCGCGCATGCTGCAGGCGCTGGCCCCGCCGCGCGACCGCGATGCCGCGCAGGCGGCCGAAGCGTTGCGGGCGATACGCGCGCTGATCACCGGCGAAGCGGCGACGAAGGAAGACGAGGGGCGCGCGCCGCAGGCGCACAAGACGACCCCGCGCGCCGCGAAGAAGACGGCGCGGACCACGACGACGAAGACAGCGAAGAAGGCTGCGCGCCGCACGCAGGGCAAACGCGCTCGCTGAGCTGCCTACTCGATCGCGACGCGCGTTCGCCTGCGCGGTCAGCCCGGGATCTCGGGCTCGACCAGCTGCGTCAGCAGCGTCAGCGATTCCTGCCAGCCGACGTAGCAGCCGTCCAGCGGTATCACGTCCGGAATGCCCTCCTGCACGATCTGCAGGTCGGTGCCGAACGACACGGGACGCAGCGTGATAGCCGTGCGCATCTCTCCCGGCAGATTCGGGTCGTCGAAGCGGCAGGAGTAACGGATCAGTTCCCCCGGTTTCAGCTCGAGGTACTCGCCGCCGAAGATGTGGCTTCCGCCCGTCGTGAAATTCGTGAACGACATCTTGTAGGTGCCGCCGACATGCGCGTCCATGTGGTGGACCTTGCCGATGAACCCGTGCGGCGGCAGCCACTTGGCCCAGGCGTCGGCATCGAGGAATGCGCGATAGATGCGCTCCGCGGGCGCGCGGAGGACGCGGTGAAGTCGGACGGTGTTTGCGGACATGATCGGCTCCGATGGCAGAGGAATACCCCTCTGAATACACGTCGATCGGGGCGCCCGGGAATCGACACCCGACGCTGTCGCGCTCTCACAGAGGCCGCGTCTCGTCCCGCTCCTCTGGCCTGCGCTGCGGCGCCAGCAGCAGCCACGCGATCAGCGGCCACAGCGCGGCGCCGATCAGGCTGGGCGCGAAGTACGACCAGCCGGGCCAGTCGCCGCCCACCCACATGCGGATCGCCAGCGATGCGAGCTGCGCGATCAGCAGCAGTGGCAGCACGTGCAGCGCCTGCGCGCCCAGCGGCAACCACTGGATGCGCCGGTGCAGCATGATTGCGCCGTAGGACACCAGCGTGTAGGCCAGCGCGTGCTGGCCGAACAGCGCGCCTTCGTGCACGTCCATCAGCAGCCCGAACACGAAGGCTGCTCCCATGCCGACGCGGCGCGGCTGGTGCACGTTCCAGAAGATCAGCGTCAGCGCGAGCCAATCGGGTGCCAGCGAATCACGGCCCCACGGCATCAGGTTCACCAGCAACGCGATGATCAGCGAGAACCAGATGAACAGCGGGTTCGCCGGCCGCAGCAGATACTCGCGGCGCGCGAGGCTGCGGTCGGAGACGTCCAGCGGATCCGTCGCCCGCAACGCGAAGCTGTCGCGCAGCCAGTCGTGCAGGCTCACTGGAGAACCTCCGCGCTGCACGCTGCGGTGCGAGCTTGCCTGGGACGGCGCAGCGCGCTCATTTCTTTGCCGCTCCCCGCCGCGCCGGCGCGTCGCCGGTCGGCGGCGGGGGCGCCGGCCGCTGTGACGGCTCGATCAGCAGCACCAGCAGCTGCGTGTGGCGCTCGACGCCCGCCGCCGGCGTCAACACGATGCGCGCGAACTGGTCCTTGGCGGCGCGCTCCACCAGCGCGACCCGCCCCACCGGCAGGCCCGGCGGATACAAGCCGTCCAGACCGGAGGTCACCGCGATGTCGCCGTTGTCCACGTCGGCGTTCGCGGCCATGAAACGCAGGTCCAGCGTGCCCGGATCGGCGCCGCCGAAGGCCACGCCGCGCAGGCCGTTGCGCACGATCAGTATCGGGATCGACTGGTCCTTGTCGGTGAGCAGCGTGACCTCGGCGGTGTTCTTGAACACGCGCGTCACCTGCCCCACCACACCGATGTCGTCGATGACGGGATTGCCGGTGCGTACGCCGTGATCGTCGCCCACGTGCAGCACGATCTTGTGCGAGAAACGGTCGCGCAACTCGTACAGCACCGCGCCCAGCAGCGTCGGCGCGGCGCCGACCTTCTCGCGTGCACCCAGCAACTGGCGCAGCCGCTCGTTGTCCGCGGCGAGCTGCCGCCCCTGCTGCAGTTCCTGCGCGCTTTCCAGCTGCCGGCGCTTCAGCTCTTCGTTCTCACGCTGCAGCAACGCGACCGACGTGAAGTAGCCGGTCACGTTGTTGAAGAGACGGCCGGGGATCAGCAGCACCTGCTGCACCGGATACAGCACGACGCCGACGCCGACGCGCACGGTCTCCAGCGCCTTGATGCGCGAGTCGACGACGATCAGCGCGATCGCCAGGAACGAGAAGAACGCGAGCCGTGCGCGGGCGGAAACGCCCTGGTTGAAGAGGGGTGGAGGCGTGTCCACGGAGCTCAGGCGCGCGCGACTGAGGCTGAGGGCGCCGTGGTTCAGCCGGTCGCGAAGATCGTGCCCAGCTTGTCCATGCGCTCCAGCGCGATGCCGCAGCCGCGCACGACGCAGGTCAGCGGCTCTTCGGCCACTACCACCGGCAGGCCGGTTTCCTCCATCAGCAGCCGGTCGAGGTCACGCAGCAGCGCACCGCCGCCCGTCAGCATCATGCCGCGGTCGGCGATGTCGGCGCCGAGTTCCGGCGGCGTCTGCTCGAGCGCGATCTTCACGCTGGAGACGATCTGGTTCAGCGGGTCGGTCAGCGCTTCCAGGATCTCGTTGGACGAGATGGTGAAGCTGCGTGGAATACCCTCGGACAGATTGCGGCCCTTGACTTCCATCTCGCGCACCTCGGAGCCGGGGAACGCGGAGCCGATCTCCTTCTTGATCAGTTCGGCGGTGGGCTCGCCGATCAGCATGCCGTAGTTGCGACGGATGTAGTTGATGATCGCCTCGTCGAACTTGTCGCCGCCGACGCGCACGCTGCCCTTGTAGACCATGCCGCCCAGCGAGATGACGCCGACCTCGGTGGTGCCGCCGCCGATGTCGACCACCATCGAACCCGATGCTTCGCTGACCGGCAGCCCCGCGCCGATGGCCGCGGCCATCGGCTCCTCGATCAGGAACACCTGCGACGCGCCCGCGGCATCGGCCGATTCCTTGATCGCGCGGCGCTCGACTTGCGTGGAGCCGCAGGGCACGCAGATGATGATGCGCGGGTTCGGCGCGAACAGGCTCGACGGATGCACGATCTTGATGAACTGCTTGAGCATCTGCTCGGTGACCGTGAAGTCGGCGATGACACCGTCCTTCATCGGGCGTATCGCCTCGATGTTGCCGGGCACCTTGCCGAGCATCATCTTGGCTTCCTTCCCGACCGCCTGGATCGTGCGCTTGCCGTTGGGACCGCCTTCCTGGCGGATCGCGACGACTGAAGGTTCGTCCAGCACGATGCCCTTGCCGCGCACGTAGATCAGCGTGTTCGCGGTGCCGAGGTCGATGGCCAGATCGTTGGAGAAGTAACTGCGGAGGAAACCGAACATTGGAGCCCTGGTTGTAGGCGCTGCGGGCCGGCGCGCGTGCCTGCGCCCTTTTTACCTACCTCGGGCTGCCTGGCGCGGCACTGCGGTCCCCGTCTGACGCGCAGAGTCTGCAAAGAATGCGCGATGATAAACTAAGCGCGCAGCCGACCCGCTGCAAACGCTTGTTTTCTAAGGCTTCCATAGCCAGCCAGACACCCCGCATTTCCGCTGTTCGGCGGTTGCTGCACTGCTCCGTGACCCTCCTCGACCTCGCCCAAGTCCGACGCATCGCCGATCTGGCCCGCATCGAAGTCACCGATGCCGAGGCGCAACGCGTGCTCGCGCAGCTGAACGACATCTTCGCCATGATCGAGCGCATGCAGGCGGTGGACACCGATGCCGTCGAGCCGATGGCGCATCCGCTGGGCGGGACACAACGCCTGCGCGACGACGTGGTCAGCGCCGGCGACGAACGCGCCGCGAATCTCGCCAACGCGCCGGCGCAGCAGGACGGGCTGTTCCTGGTGCCGAAGGTCATCGAATGACGGTTAGTGATCTTGGCCGGGCGACAGTGGCGGATCTGTCGCGGGCGCTGACAGCGCGCGAGATGTCGGCGACGGAGTTGGCGCGCGCTTATCTGGCGCGCATCGACGCGCAACGCGACCTCAACGCATTCCTCGACGTGCGCCCCGATGTGACGCTGGCCCAGGCCGCCGCCGCCGACGCGCGCATCGCGCGCGGCGACGCGACGCCGCTGACCGGCGTTCCCATCGCGCACAAGGACATCTTCGTCACCAAGGACTTCGCAACCACCGCGTCGAGCCGCATGCTCGCCGGCTACATGAGCCCCTTCGACGCGACGGTGGTCGAGCGCCTGTCGGACGCCGGCATGGTGACGCTGGGCAAGACCAACTGCGACGAGTTCGCGATGGGCTCCAGCAACGAGAACAGCGCGTACGGCAACGTGCTGAACCCGTGGGACCGCGCGGCCGTGCCCGGCGGCTCTTCGGGCGGCTCGGCCGCCGCGGTGGCCGCGCGCATCGCGCCGGTGGCCACCGCCACCGACACCGGCGGCTCGATCCGCGAGCCGGCGGCGTTTTCCGGCATCACCGGCATCAAGCCTACCTACGGGCGGCCCTCGCGCTGGGGCATGATCGCCTTCGCGTCCAGCCTCGACACCGCCGGCCTGATGACGCTGAGCGCCGAGGACGCCGCGCTGGTGTTCAACGCGATGCTGGGCTTCGACGACAAGGACTCGACCAGCCTGGACCGTCCCGCCGAGGACTTCACGCGCGATCTGCAGCTGTCGATGAAAGGCCTGAGGATCGGCGTGCCGCAGGAGTTCTTCGGCGCTGGCCTGCAGCCCGACGTCGAAGCGGCCGTGCGGGCGGCGCTGGACGAGTATCGACGCATGGGCGCGCAACTCGTCGACATCTCGCTGCCCAATGCGGCGCTCGGCATCCCGGTGTACTACGTGATCGCACCGGCCGAAGCCTCCAGCAACCTGGCGCGCTTCGACGGCGTGCGCTACGGCCATCGTGCCGCGCAATTCGCCGACCTGAACGACATGATCTGCAAGTCGCGCGCCGAAGGCTTCGGCGACGAGCCGAAGCGGCGCATCCTGATCGGCACCTACGTGCTGTCGCATGGCTACTACGACGCCTACTTCATCAAGGCGATGAAGGTGCGGCGCGTGATCACCGACGAATTCCATCGCGCGTTCGCGCAATGCGACGTCATCGCAGGGCCGGTGACCACCAGCGTGGCCTTCGGCTTCGGCGAGAAGGCGGCTGATCCGGTCGCGATGTACATGGCCGATCTTTTCACGGTGCCCGGCAGCCTCGCCGGGATCCCTTCGATGAGCATTCCCTGCGGCTTCGGCAGCAGCGGCCGCCCCGTAGGGCTGCAGCTGATGACCAACCACTACGAAGAGGCGAAGCTGCTGGGCGCGGCGCACGCGTACCAGCAGGCCACCGACTGGCACCGCCGCGTGCCTGCGGGAGTCTGACGCTCCCATGTCGCAACGCCTGCTGCTCGCGAATCAGCGCCTGGTCGATGCGGCAGGCGACGCCGTCGAACGCGCGCGGCACCTGCAGGACCGTGCGGTGCTGCTGGCCCGGCTCGGCCGTGTCGACGCCGCGCGCGAGGAGCTGCAGCGTGCGCGCGATGCATTGCCGACGGGGATGGCAGCCGCGGTGGACCTGCGCTTCGACTACGTGACCGCGATCTGCCTGTACTTCGGCAAGCGCTTCGACGAGGCGCGGACCGCGATGCTCGACGTCGCGGCGCGCGCGCGCCGCGACGTGGCCGACGGCGCGCTGGTGGCCGAAAGCGAGTCGGCGCTGGCGCTGTTCATGCAGCGCGAATGCGACGTGCGCGGCGCCGCACGCTACGCGCGCAGCGTGCTGGGCAATGCCGCCGCCACCGTCGAGTCGCGCTATCGGGCGTTCCTCGCGCTGGCATCGCTGCACCAGGACGCCTACGACTACGAGGAAGCCGCACGGCTGTATGCCGAGGCCGAAGGCCTGGTGCGCCAGCTCGACGACGACATCGCGATGGCGAGCTGGCTGCACCGCAGCGCGCTGACGTGCGCTGCGCACGCGCGCCAGGCGGCCGCGCTGGACGAACTGGATGCCCGCACGCTGGCCGGTGCGGTGGACGCGCTGAAGACCAGCATCGCGTTCGCCGCCAGCCTGCCCGATGGTCCGGACACCGCGCTGGACCAGCTGCTGCTCGCCGAGATGTACGTGCTCCAGCGCCGGTACGCCGACGCACTGGCGTTGTACGACGCGTGGCTGCCCGGCGCCGACGCTGACGGTTTCAGGCTCGAAGTGACGGTCGCGCTGGCCGACCGCGGCCGCTGCTGCCTGGAGCTGGGCCGTGCAGAGGAAGGCCACGCGCAGCTGCAGGCGGCGCTGGCGCGGCTCGATGAATCGACGCCGTCCGACATCCGCGCGATCGTGCATGCGGACATGGCCGACGCGCTGCGCCGGCGCGGTGAAACCGGCACCGCGGACCAGCACCAGCTGCTGGCCGGCATGGCGTGGGACACCTACGCGCACGAGCAGCGCGAGGCGCGCCGGCTGCTGGCCGCCGATCCGGCCGAGACCCTGCACTAGGAGCGAACGGTGGCCTGGGAAGTCGTCATCGGACTGGAAACACATGCGCAGCTCACCACGCGCAGCAAGATCTTCTCCGGCGCGTCCACCGCGTTCGGTGCGGAGCCGAATACGCAGGCGAGCGCCGTCGACGTCGCGCTGCCCGGCACGCTGCCGGTGCTGAACCGCGGCGCGGTGGAGCGCGCGATCCGCTTCGGCTTGGCCGTCGGCGCAACCATCGCGCCGAAGAGCGTCTTCGCGCGCAAGAACTACTTCTATCCGGACCTGCCGAAGGGCTACCAGATCAGCCAGTACGAGATCCCGGTCGTGCAGGGCGGCAGCCTCAGCTTCGTCGTGCAAACCAAGGGCGCCGCGCCGTACGTGAAGACCGTGCGGCTGACGCGTGCGCATCTGGAGGAGGACGCCGGCAAGTCTCTGCATGAGGGGCTGGGCTCGCACGCGGCGCTCGGTGCCAGCATGTCCGGCATCGACCTGAACCGTGCGGGCACGCCGCTGCTGGAGATCGTCACCGAACCGGACATCCGCGTGACCAGCGTCGCCGGAGCCGCGGCCGAGGCCGTCGCCTATGCGCGCGCGCTGCACTCGCTGGTGGTGTGGCTGGGCGTGTGCGACGGCAACATGCAGGAAGGTTCGTTCCGCTGCGACGCGAACGTGTCGGTGCGCCGCGCTGGCGAACCGCTGGGCACGCGCTGCGAGATCAAGAACCTCAACAGTTTCCGCTTCATGCAGCAGGCCATCGAGTTCGAGGCGCGCCGCCAGATCGAACTGCTCGAGGACGGCGGCAAAGTGGTGCAGGAAACGCGGCTCTACGATCCCGACCGCGACGAAACGCGCAGCATGCGCACGAAGGAAGACGCGATGGACTATCGTTACTTCCCGGACCCCGATCTTCTTCCGCTGGCGATCTCGCCGGAGTGGATAGCGCGGGTGCGCAGCGAGCTGCCAGAGCTGCCCGGCGCGATGCGCGAGCGCTTCATGCGCGACTATGCGCTGAGCGAATACGACGCGCAGACGCTGACGGCGTCGCGCGCGCTGGCCGCCTACTACGAACAGACGGCAGGCGCGGTGGCCGACAAGAAGGCGGCGGCCAACTGGGTGATGGGCGAAGTTTCCGCTGCGCTGAACGAATCGGGACTCGCGATCGAGGTGGCTCCGGTGTCGTCCGCGCAACTCGCCGGACTGCTGGCACGCATCGCCGACGGCACGATCAACAGCAAGACCGCGAAGGACGTGTTCGCCGCGCTGTGGGCCGGCGAGGGCGCGAGCGCGGACGACATCATCGCGGCGCGCGGCCTGAAGCAGATCTCCGATGCCGGCGCCATCGAGCAGCTGGTCGACGGCGTGATCGCCGCCAACTTGAAGTCGGTCGCCGAGTTCCGCGCCGGCAAGGAAAAGGCGTTCAACGCGCTGATCGGCCAGGCGATGAAGGCGAGCCAGGGCAAGGCCAACCCTGCGCAGCTCACCGAAATACTGCGGCGCAAGCTCGCCGAGGCCTGATAGAACCCCCGCTCGGCCGGCGGCGCGGAACCTGTCGGCGCCGCCGCCATCCGAGTCATCTTCGTCCGAGGTTTTCATGAAGACACTGCCGCGCTGCGCGCTGCCCCTGCTGACCCTCTGCTTCGCCGCGCTGCACGGCGCACATGCCGCCAGCTTCGCCGGCGTCGACGTGCCGCCGCCGCTGACCGCTGCACCGGTCACCGACACCTACTGGGGCGTGGAGGTCACCGATCCCTACCGCTTCCTGGAGGACACCAAGAGTGCACGCGTGCAGGACTGGCTGAAGGCGCAGGCCACCGCGACCGAAGCGATCCTCGCGAAGATCCCGGGCCGCGATGCGCTGCTGACGCGCATCGCGGCCATCGAGGCAGCCGCGGCCGGCGTCACCACACGCATCGTGCGCACGGAAGGCGCAACGTCTGGCGACCGCTTCTTCTTCCTGCGCCGCAACCCCGGCGAAGAGCAGTTCAAGCTGGTGCTGCGCGAAGGCATCAACGGTGCCGAACGCGTGCTGGTCGATCCCGAAGCCATCAGCAAGGCGGCCGGGCGCCCGCACGCGATCCAGGACTTCCAGCCGTCGGAGGACGGCCGTCGGCTCGCGTATTCGATACAGGTCGGGGGCGGAGAGATCGGGCTGCTGCACGTCGTCGACGTCGCGAGCGGCAAGCCGCTGATCGAGCCCATCGACCGCATCCGCTTCGGCGGCGTCGCTTGGCTGGAGGACGGCAGCGGCTTCTTCTATTCGCGACTGCGCGAGGGCTGGGACAAGCTGCCACCCACCGAGCGTTTCCAGGACAACCAGCGGCGCTTCCGCGCGCTGGATTTGGAGGAAGCCTCCGCGCTGCGCGCTGCGGCGCCGAGCGCCTCCGGAGCGGCCGCGCGGCGCTCGGATGCCGACCGCCTGGTGTTCAGCGTCAGCCACAACCCCGAACTGCAGCTGCCGAGCTACGCGGCGGGCGCCGTGTACCCGATTCCGGGAACGCGGCTCGCAGCGTGCATGGTCTATCTGGGCGTCGATCGCAACCGCATGCTGTATCTCGCCGACCTCGATGCGGCGATACGCGGCGAGGCGAAGTGGCGCAAGGTGATTGACACGACCGACCGCGTATCGGAGGTCGACGCGCTGAACGGCTGGCTCTACCTGCGCACCGCGAAGGACGCGCCGCGCTACCGCGTGCTGCGCATGCCGCTCGCGAACCCGGACATCGCGAAGGCCGAGGTGGTGGTGCCGGAGAGCCGCTCGGTGATTGTCAGCATCGGCGCCGCGCGCGACGGCCTGTACGTCACGCGGCGCGACGGCGTGTCGCTGTCGCTGGCGCGCGTGGCTGCGGACGGACCCGCCGGGCTGCAACCGGTCGCGTTGCCGGTCACCGGCAACGTCAGCGTCGTCGACGCGTCGGGGCATCACCCCGGCGTGGTCGTCGCACTGGGCAGCTGGATCCGCGCCAGCAAACCCTGGCTGATTGACGCGTCGCGGCCCGCGCCGCAGCAGCAGGTGCAGCTGCCCTTCGCGCAACCAGGCGCCTACGATGCGCCGCCGGGACTGGCGGTGCGCGACGTGCTGGTGCGCAGTCACGACGGCACCGAGGTGCCGTTGACGATCCTGTCGCGCGACGGCTTGAAGCTCGACGGCCGCAACCCGACGATCCTCTACGGCTACGGCGCCTACGGCATCACCGAGGATCCGGTGTTCAGCCCGCGCATCCTCGCGTGGCTGGAGCAGGGCGGCGTGTACGCGATCGCGCACGTGCGCGGCGGCGGCGCCTATGGCGAGGGCTGGCACAGCGCCGGCCACAAGACCACCAAGCCCAATACGTGGAAAGACGCGATCGCGGCTGGCGAATGGCTGGTGGCGAATGGCTACACGTCACCGGCCCGGCTGGGCATCTACGGCGGCAGCGCCGGCGGCATCCTCGTCGGACGCGCGATCACCGAGCGGCCGGATCTGTTCGCGGCGGCGGTGCCGTCCGTGCCGGTGCTGGATACCGTGCGTTCGGAAACTCGCGCCAACGGCGTCGCCAACATTCCCGAATATGGCACCGTGAAGAAGGAAGACGAGTTCCGCGCACTGCTGGCGATGAGCAGCTATCACCACCTGAAAGACGGCACACGCTATCCGGCGGTGATGCTGGCGCACGGCGTCAACGACACGCGCGTGGACGTGTGGCAGTCGGCGAAGTTCGCGTCGCGTCTGGCAGCGGTCAACGGGCCGCTCAAGGCTGACGCGCGCCCCGTGTTGATGCGGCTCGACTACGAGTCCGGCCACGGCAGCGGCGCGACGCGCGCCCAGACGCAGCAGCGCATCGCCGACATCTACGCGTTCTTCCTGTGGCAGTTCGGCGTGCCGCAGTTCCAGCCGGCGGTACCGTAGCGCGGCGGCGCGGCGCCCGGTACGTCAGTGCGTCAGTACGCGCAGGTCGCGCGCAACCGGCGCAATGCCTCGTCGGACTTCGGCAGCACGACGCGGTCCTCGCCGGGGAAATAGCGCTCGCCCACCGGCATGTCGCTCGCGCCCTTCGGCCCCCAGCCGCGCACCGCGACGATACCGGGCACCAGCGTCTTCGGATCGATGCGGCCCTTGTCGATGTCGCGCTGGCACACGAAGATCACGCCGCCGGTCGCCTGCACGCGATCGCGGATGGCGTTCAGGTTGCGCGGCGCGTCACGCTTCAGCGCGTTGGTCTGCGGCGGCACGACCAGCATGAAGAAGCGCTGTCCGGCGGGGTTCTTCGCCAACGCCTGTTCGGCGGCCGCCTTGAACGTGAAGCCGGCCGCGCCGGCGATGTAGAGGCCGCCCTGCGCGGGCTGCGCCCCTGCGGGCGGCGCCAGCAGCGCGGCCGCTGCCAGCGCGACGGCGGCGATCGTGCGGTTGCGGTTCATGCGTGCCCTCCGACCTGCGGAAAACTATCTGGCGGCCGCGTCCTTGAAACGCGGATCCAGCAGGATATCCGGCTCCGGATTGCGCTGCACGGGGCGCGCACCACTCGCCAGTAGTTCTTTGTAACGCTTCTTCTCGGCATCGAAGCGGTCGTTAATGCGCGTGATCTCGGCGTTGGCCTCGGCCAGGATGCGCTGCTCAGCGGCAGCCGCCTGATCGTTCAGCGAGAACGCGCGCTTCAGGCTCTCGGGCTGCTCGCGCTTCTTGAAGAACTCGGCCTCGTCCTCCAGCCGCTTCTTGTCCTGCGCCAGACTCGCCGCGCGCTCCTGCGAGCGCTTGACGATCTGCTCAGCGCTTTCCAGCGACTTCTTGCGCGCCGCCTCGATCTCGGCCTCGGTGGCATAGGCCTCGAGCAGCGACCGGTCGCGCCGGCGCTGCGCCAGCTGCAGTTCCTCGGCCTCGATGCGCTTTTTGGCTTCCAGCGCGCGGGCGCGCTGCTCTTCCACCGTCAGCGGCCGTGGAATGACGCGCCGCACCGAGCCATCGCGATTCAGCTCGCGCATGTCGCTGTTCAGGCACTCTGGCGGCGGGCGATCGCCGCTGTAGGTCTTGCCGTTGGCCACGCAGGTGAAAATGGTGCCGACCGGCGCCTGCGCGAGCGCGGCGCCCGCGGCGAGGGCGGCGAGCAGCACGAAGCTGCCGGTCAGTGCAGTACGGTCAGGAAGCGCCATACTGCTCCCGGTACCGCTCGATGGCGGGCATGTGGGTGCGCATCGCCTGCGCTTCCCGCGAGGGGCCTGCGAGGTATTCCAGCACGTCGTCCAGCGTCGCGATCGCCAGCACCGGCACACCCATGTCCTGCTCGAAAGCCTGCACGGCCGACAGGTTCGACAGCGCGCCGTCCGCGCCAGTGCGTTCCATGCGGTCCAGCGCGATGATGACGCCCGCGGGCTCCGCGCCCAGCGAACGGATCAGTTGCACCGATTCGCGCTTGGCCGCGCCGTCGGTGATGACGTCGTCGACGATCATCACGCGGCCTGCGAGCGTAGAGCCGACGATGACCCCACCCTCGCCATGGTCCTTCGCTTCCTTGCGGTTGAAAGCGAACGGGAAGTCCGCACCCAGATCGGCCAGCGCCATCGCCGTCGCACAGGCCAGCGGAATGCCCTTGTAGGCCGGTCCGAACAGCATGTCGAAGCGCACCTGGCTGCGGTCGCGCGCGGCGAGCAGTGTCTGCGCGTAGAAACGCGCAAGGCGCGCGAGCAGCGCGCCCCGATTGAACAGGCCTGCGTTGAAGAAATACGGTGATAACCGCCCGGCCTTGGTCCGGAATTCTCCGAAGCGCAAAACGCCGGACTGCAACGCGAATTCGATGAACTGCTGGCGCAGCACTGAGGCCCCCGCCGCCCATTGGGTTGAATCGCCCGCATTGTGCCGCAGCGCGCCCGGCAAAAGCATGGAAAATGCCGCCTAAATCCGTACTGCGAAGGTGATCGGAACCGTGCTGCGCATCGTCACCGTGAACGTCAACGGCATCCGCTCGGCGGCCGCCAAGGGACTGATTCCCTGGCTGCAGCAGGCAAATGCCGACATCGTCTGCCTGCAGGAGGTGCGCTGCGACGCGGACGCCATTCCCGAGGCGCTCGGCTACAACCTCGCCGGCGGCAAGCTGCACTTCCACTACCACTGCGCGCAGCGCCGCGGCTATTCGGGCGCCGCATTGCTGACGGCGAAGAAACCCAGGGCGGTGCGGCTGGGCTTCGGCTCCACGGAGTTCGATACCGAGGGGCGCTACGTCGAGGCCGAGTTCAAGGACTTCACGGCAATCTCCGTGTACTTCCCGTCGGGCACGTCGGGCGACGAGCGTCAGGCGGCAAAGTACCGCTTCCTTGATCAGTTCGCAGCGCATCTCGAGCGGTTGCGCGCGGCGGGCCGCGAGGTCGTGCTGTGCGGCGACGTGAACATCGCGCATAAGGAAATCGACATCCGCAACTGGCGCAGCAATCAGAAGAATTCGGGGTTCCTGCCCGAGGAACGCGCGTGGCTGACCGCGCAGTTGGAGCGCGGCTGGGTCGACGTGTTCCGCC
>Ga0307505_10001451_pt1 | contig 19150 bp, 19 predicted proteins | sample 23_S_MG_FD_202183 | JGI IMG/M metagenome (GOLD analysis project Ga0307505, IMG submission 202183) | Soil microbial communities from Populus trichocarpa stands in riparian zone in the Pacific Northwest, United States - 23_S | ecosystem: Environmental > Terrestrial > Soil > Riparian zone > Trees...
CAAGTCCGCGCCGTTCGCAAGGCCGATCCTCGAGCATGTCCGCAAGCGGGTCCACGTCGCCGTGCCCGAGGTTGAGGAAACGCTGAAATGGAGCGCGCCATCGTTCACGCTCGATGGCAAGATCCTGCTGATGATGGCCGCCTTCAAGGCCCATGCAGCGCTCAATTTCTGGCGCGGGCAGGAGATTGGCGACTGCACGCCCAGAGCCGGGGCCATGGGCCAGTTTGGCAAGCTGACGTCGCTCGGCGATCTTCCGCCCGATGCCGAGTTTGACTCCCTAGTCCGCGAGGCTGCGGCCCTGGCGAAGACGACTCCGGCGCCGCGCAAGGCCAAGCACGCGCCCAAGCCGGCACCGTTCATGCACCCCGAATTCGCTGCCGCGCTGGCCAAGGCACCGAAGGCCATGGCGGCGCTCGACGACTTCCCGCCCTCGGCTCAGCGCGATTATCTCGAATGGATTTCCGAAGCGAAGCAGGACGCCACACGGGCCAAGCGCATCGCCACTGCCGTCGAATGGCTGTCGGAAGGCAAGCGGCGGCACTGGAAGTATCAGAATTGCTGATACCGAGATTGCTAACGTGACATCCTGATCGCCGGCCCGAAACGGGTCCGCTCCTCGCCCTCGGCCACGAACCCGCATTTTTCGTAGAATAACCGCGCCGTCGGACTGGCGACGACGGTCATCAGGCTGAGGCCGCGGTCGCGGGCGATATGGACCGCCTCCTTGACCAAAGCGCTGCCGATGCCTTGGTGCCAGCGTGCCGGCTCGACGAACAGCCCGTCGATCTCGGCGCGGTCCTCGGCGTCGAGAACGACCACGAATCCGGCAACCCCGCCGTCATCTTCCGCGACCAGCACCGCCCCGAGCGCGATCTGCACTGCCGGCAAATGGACGGCGTCCGGGTGCGCCTCGAGTTGCGCGCGATAGTCGTCCAGTGCGAGCGATGCCCGGCGCTGCAGATCTTCCAGCGCCTCGCGCTCGTCGGCGTGCGCCAGCCGGATATGCATCAGCGCATCTTCACGTAGCGGCCGGGCGCGTCCTCGATGGCCTTGAGCTTGCCTTTCCCCGGCACGCGGGCGTCCGTCGCCGGCACGTTCGCCGGGTCCTGGCGGCGGATCCATTCAAGCCAGTCCGGCCACCAGCTGCCCTTGTGCTCGCTGGCGCCGGCGATGAACTGGTCGAGGCTGCCGGCGTCGGAATCGTTGGTCCAATATTGATACTTGCCGGCCGCCGGCGGGTTGACGACCCCGGCGATATGCCCGGACCCGGCAAGGACGAAGCGCTTCTGGCCGGTGAAATGCGTCATGATCTTCCACACGCTCTGCGGCGGCGCGATATGGTCCTCGCGGCCGGCCTGGATGTAGACCGGGAGGTCGACCAGCCCGAGGTCGACAGGCACGCCGGCAACATTCACCCCGCCTTTCTCGACCAGCTTGTTCCCCTTGTAGAGCGTCTCGAGATAGTCGCGGTGCCAGCCCGCCGGCAGGTTGGTGACGTCGCCGTTCCAGTGCAGCAAATCGAACGGCGTCGGCTCCTGCCCCAACAGGTAATTGTTGACGACATAGTTCCAGATGAGGTCGCGGCCGCGCAGCAGGTTGAAGGTCGCAGCCATGTAGCGGCCGTCGAGATAGCCCTTGTCCTTCGTCACCTGGTCGAGCAGCGCCATGGTCTCGTCGCCGAGGAACAATTTGAGGTCGCCGGCTTCCGAGAAATCAACCTGGGCGGTGAGGAAGGTGGCGCTCTTGACCTTCGCCGCTTCCCCCTTCGCAGCCAGGTAAGCCAGGGTCGCCGCCAGCGTCGTGCCCGCCACGCAATAGCCGATGGCGTGAACAGCCTCGACGCCAAGCAAGTCGCGGATGCGGTCGATGGCGTCGATCTGGCCATTGAGCACATAATCCTCGAGCGTCACGCCGGCGAGGCTTTCGTCCGCCGACTTCCAGCTGACCATGAACAGGGAAATGCCGTTCTCGACCGCCCAGCGGACGAAGCTCTTCTCCGGCGTCAGGTCGAGGATGTAGAAGCGGTTGATCCATGGCGGGAAGATCACCACCGGCGTCGCCAGCACCTTGTCCGTCACCGGCGCATAATGGATCAATTGGTAGAGGTGGTTCTCGAAAACAACCTTGCCCGGCGTGGTCGCCAAATTGCGCCCGACCTCGAACGCGCCGGCCTTGGTCTGGGACAATTGCCCGCGGCGGATGTCGTCGAGCATGTTCTTGAGGCCGCTCAACAGATTCTCGCCCTTGGTCTCGACCGTCCGCTTCATCACCTGCGGGTTGGTCAGCGCGAAATTGCTGGGCGCCATGGCGTCGACGAAGCTCTTGGTGGCGAAGCGCAGCTTCTGCCGCGTCTCCTCGTCGATGCCCTCCATCTCCTCGACGGAGCCGAGCAGCCGGTCGGAGATGGCGAGGTAGCTTTGCCGGATAGTGTCGAAGACCGGGTTTTCGCTCCATTCGGGCGAGGCGAAGCGGCGGTCCGGCTTCTGCCCGGCTTCGGCAGTCGCGCCCAGCATCTTGCCCCAGGCCTGCAGCCCCTTGCTCCACGCTTCGGCGCCGGCGGTCATCCAGGCCATCGGGTCGGCCGCGTTGCCGCCGGCGATGCCGGGGAAAGGCTGGTCCTTGTTCAAATTGTCGGCCCAGGCTTCCATCATCAATTGCTGGGCGCGGCCCATCACCCAGGTCCAGTGCTGCCAGTCTTCCAGGCCCGGAAAGGGGGGAGTCGTCGTCTCGTTGGTCATGGGCAGCCCTTTACGCGCCTCGTCCGCGGATGCGAAGGGAGGCCATGACCCCGCCAGTCATCCCGCCCGACGCGCTCGTCCTGCTCGATTATGTCGGCATCGGCGTGTTCGCCGTTTCCGGCGCGTTATTGGCAGCGGAGAAGAAGCAGACTTTGGTGACCTTCATCTTCTTTGCGGTCGTCACCGGCGTCGGCGGCGGCACCGTGCGCGACCTCTTGATCGGCGCGCCGGTGTTCTGGATGCACACCAACGTCACTCTGCTCATCTGCTTTGCAGCCGCGCTCGGCGTCTGGTTCCTGTCGCGCCGGGCCATCGCCGAGCGCGCCTTGCTGTGGTTCGACGCGGTCGGGCTGGCGGCTTATGCGACCTATGGAGCGTCCAAGGCGCTGACCTATGGGGTGTCGCCCGTGCCGGCCTTCGCCATGGGCGTTCTGACCGCTTGCGTCGGCGGCATCATCCGCGACGTGCTTGCGAACGAGCCGTCAATCCTGATGCGGCCCGAACTCTACGTTACCGCCGCGGCACTGGCATCAGGCCTGTTCGTTGCGCTCAGCCTGTTTGGCGTTCCGGCGGCGCTGGCCGCCGCAGTGGCCGGATTGGCCGGCTTTTCGCTCCGCGCCGCCGCCATTGCCCGCGGGATCAAGTTGCCAGCCTACGGCGGTTGACGCGCTTGCCGCACCGCACAATCGGCGTCACAACCGCTGCATGAACGACGACTTCTACCGCATCCAGCGCCTGCCGCCCTACGTCTTCGCCGAGGTCAACGCGATGAAGGCGGCGGCCCGGGCGCGCGGCGAGGACGTTGTCGATCTCGGCATGGGCAATCCCGACGGCGCACCGCCGCGCCACGTCATCGACAAGCTGTGCGAAGTCGCCGCCAAGCCCGGCGCCCACCGCTATTCCGCATCGAAAGGCATTCCCGGCCTGCGCAGGGCGCAGGCCGCCTATTACCAGCGCCGCTTCGGGGTCGAGCTCGACCCGGACCGGGAGGTGATCGTTACCCTCGGCAGCAAGGAGGGCCTCGCCAACCTTGCCCAGGCGATCACGGCGCCGGGCGATACGGTGCTTGCGCCCAATCCCTCCTATCCGATCCACAGCTTCGGCTTCATCATCGCCGGCGCCACGGTCCGCTCCATCCCGGCCGCGCCCGGTCCCGATTTCTTCGAGCGGCTCGACAAGGCGATGGCCTATACCGTGCCGCGCCCGAAGGTGCTGGTCATTGGCTATCCGTCCAACCCGACCGCCTATGTCGCCGACCTCGGCTTTTACGAAAAGCTGGTCGGCTTCGCCCGCGAGCACAAGCTGATCGTCATTTCCGATTTGGCCTATGCCGAAATCTATTTCGGCGACACGCCGACGCCGTCGATCCTCCAGGTCGAGGGCGCGAAAGATGTGGCTGTCGAGTTCACCTCGATGAGCAAGACCTATTCCATGGCCGGTTGGCGCATCGGCTTCGCGGTCGGCAACGAGCGCCTGATCGCGGCGCTCACACGGGTCAAATCCTATCTCGATTACGGCGCCTTCACCCCGGTCCAGGCCGCCGCCGTCGCCGCCTTGAACGGCCCGCAGGACATCATCGATTTCAACCGCGCCTTGTACAAGAAGCGCCGCGACGTGCTCGTCGACTGCTTCGGCCGCGCCGGCTGGGATATTCCGGTGCCCGAGGCATCGATGTTCGCCTGGGCGCCGATCCCGGACGCCTACCGCCACCTCGGCAGCATGGAGTTCGCCAAGCGACTGCTGACCGGAGCAAAGGTGGCGGTCGCCCCCGGCGTCGGCTTTGGCGAAGAAGGCGAAGGCTTCGTCCGGATCGCCCTGGTTGAGAACGAGCAGCGCCTCCGCCAAGCCGCGCGTGGCGTGAAGAAGATGCTGGCAAACGACTAAATGGGGACGGCTGGGCCCCATAGTCCCCGCTGCCGCCTTTTGCTAAGCTTGTCCGCATGAATCGTCTGCCATCCGCACAGACCGACCTCGCCCGCCGGGCGAAGTGGATTGCCGCGGCCGGCTGGTTCGTGCTGCTGCTGAGCGCCGGTTCTGCCTTGCTGCCGTTCGTCCATCCCGGCCGTGGCGCGTCGATTATCGGCGCCTTGCTGGTTCTGGCCGGCGCGACCGAGGTCTTCGCCGGCTCGCTCCGCCACCAGACGCGATTTCTGGCGATGCTCGCCGGCGCGGTCACCCTCCTCGCCGGCCTGCTGTTCGCGACCGAGCCCGCGACCGGCTTGCTCTCGGCGGCGACCATCATCACCGCCTGGCTGTTCGTGCGCAGCCTGATCCTGTTCATCGCCGCTAAGCTCGAACATGGGTCGGTCTGCCAGTGGAGCGCTTATTCGGCGATCATGGACCTGATCCTCGCCTTGCTCCTGCTCGTCGGGCTGTCGATCGCCGCACTGGTTTACACCTTGTTCGGTCCGACCTCGCCCTTGATCGCCAGCTTCGCCTGGATCCTGGCCTTGAGCTTCGTGGTCACCGGCCTCCTCCTGCTCGAAGTGGCCAGCGTTGCCCGCCAGGACGAGGACGTCTGAGTCCTGCTGACCGATTTCACCACCACGCCGACCCAGGTCGCCCACACCATCCAGCTGGCCGTGGCGCCGATCTTCCTGCTCGCCGGGGTCGGTGCCTTCCTCAACGTCTGCGCCGGGCGGCTGTCCCGCATCGTCGACCGCGCCCGCGACCTCGAGACGCGCATCCTGAAGACGCGCGGGCTCGAGCATGACCGGCTGATCGCGCAAATCCGAATCCTCGACCGCCGCATGAAGCTGGTCAGCCGCGCCATTTTCCTGGCGGTCCTATCGGCGATCCTGACCTGCGCGGTCGTCGTCCTGCTGTTCGCCACCGGCCTGACCGGCGTTTCGTTCGGCACCCCCATCGCCATCCTGTTCATCGCCACCATGGTCGCCACCGGCGCCGGCTTCTTTGTCTTCCTGATCGAAACCCGGCTCGGCGCGCGGGCGGTGCGCATCTCCTCCGACATCCTCCAGCATAGCGCGGACGAGGACGACTGAGACTGCGTCGCGCAGCACTCGACAGCCGCCGCGCGCCTGCCTATCGCGGCGGCGCCATTCCAAAGGAGCCGCCATCCATGATTTCCGCCAGCCATATCCTCGATCGCGTCCTGGTCCTGGAGATGGTGCGGGTCACCGAGGCGGCCGCCATTGCCGCATCCAAATGGATCGGCCGCGGCGACAATGACGCCGCCGATGCCGCCGCCGTCGAGGCGATGCGCACGGCGTTCAACGATCTGCCATTCGACGGCACGGTCGTCATCGGCGAGGGCGAGCGCGATGAGGCGCCGATGCTGTTCATCGGGGAGAAGGTCGGGATGGGCGGCGACGGCGCGCCGAAGATCGACATCGCCCTCGATCCGCTCGAGGGCACCACCATCACCGCAACCGCCGGTCCCAATGCGCTGGCCGTGCTGGCCATCGCCGAAGAAGGCTGCCTGCTCAACGCCCCCGACGTCTACATGGAGAAGATGGCAATCGGGCCGGGCTTTCCCGAAGGCACCATCGACCTCGCCCGCTCGCCTGCCGACAACGTCCGGTCGCTAGCCAAGGCCAAGGGCTGTGAGCCAGTCGACATTCGCGCCTGCGTCCTCGACCGTGACCGCCATGCCGGCATCATCGCCGAACTCCGCGCCCTGGGCTGCGCCATCCAGCTGATCCCCGACGGCGACGTCGCCGGGGTCATCGCGGTGACGGACCCTGCCACCGGTATCGACATCTATATGGGGACCGGCGGCGCGCCCGAAGGGGTGCTGGCGGCGGCGGCGCTACGCTGCGTCGGCGGGCAGATGCAGGGCCGCCTGCTGTTCCGCAACGACGATGAGCGCGCCCGCGCCGCTCGCTGGGGAGTCACCGACCTCGACCGCATCTACGGCCTCGAGGACATGGCCGGCGGCGACTGCATCTTCGCCGCGACCGGAGTGACCGACGGCTCGCTGCTCGATGGCGTCCACCGCTTGCCGAGTGGCTGCATGACCACCGAGAGCATTGTCATGCGCGCCAGCTCCGGCACCGTGCGCCGGGTCCGCACCGAGCATCGCAAAGGCGCCGGCGCCTGAAGCTTGAACGCTGCTCCAGCGGCTGTATCATCCGGCTATGACAGTCGAGACCGTGACCCTGAGCCGCGCCGAGCCCGGCTACCGCCACGTCCTGCGCATCCAGTCCTTGCTGTTCTGGCTGCCCATCGCCGTCGGCGCGGTGGTCGCCGACCAGCTGCTGCTGCGGCCGACGCCCTTCCACGGCATCCCCAGCATCGTCGTGCCGCTGGTCGCTTTGCTCGCCGTCATTTTCATCCCGCATCGCCGCTGGGGCCGCCTCGGCTATGCGCTGCACCCCAAGATGCTGCAGGTGGTGCGGGGTTGGCTGTTCCATATGGACACCATCGTCCCTTTGGTGCGGGTCCAGCACATCGACGTCACGCGCGGTCCGCTCGACAAGGTGTTCGGTACGGCGACCCTGGTGGTCCACACCGCCGGTACCCATAACAGCATCGTCACTTTGCCCGGCCTGTCGCCAGACAAGGCGTCCGGCATCCGCGACGAGATCCGGCAGCACATCCGCTCGGACTTCGAATGAGCGAGGCCGACGCCGCCGCGCTCGGCCCCCCGGAGCGGCTGCACCCACTGTCTCTGCTCGCCAGCCTGCGCGCCAGCGTGAAAGGCATGTGGGGCATGTTCGCGGCCGGCGGCTATTTCGCCGTCAAGGGCCATTGGCTCCTGCTGGTCGGCATGTTCGGCATCTTCGCCTTGCTGTCGGTCGGCGCGGCACTGCTGCGCTGGCTCAACTTTTCGTTCCGCGTCGGCGAGCGCGAAATCCGCATCGATTCCGGTCTTCTGAACCGCACCCACCGGTCGATCCCCTTCGACCGGATTCAGGACGTTACCGTCGAGCAAGGCCCGCTGGCGCGAGCGATGGGCCTCGCCCGGGTGCGCTTCGAAACCGGCGGCTCGTCCGGGAGCAAGGAGGATGATGGTTCGCTCGCCGCCATCCCGCTGGAGCGCGCGGCCGCCATCCGCGACCTGGTCCGCGCCCGCCGCGGCCTAGCACCCGCCGCCGGTCCTACCGACCCGGTCGCGGAGCAGGAGCCGGAGGCACCGATCTTCGCCATGGACCTCAGGCGGGTGCTGCTCGCGGGCGTGTTCAACTTCTCTCTGGCTGTCCTCGGCGGGCTCGTCGGCCTGTCGCAGACGGTCGGCGAGAGCATGGGAATCAACCCGTTCAGCGATGATTTCTGGAAGGGCCTGTTCGCGCCCGGCACGCCGCTTGGCGACCTGCTGCGCGACCATGCCATCATCACTGCTATGGCCGGAGCCTTGCTGCTGGTCCTGATCGGCCTCGGCACGGGGCTCTTGCGCACGCTCCTGCGCGAATATGGCTTTCGACTCGAAGGCACCGCCATCGGGCTGCGGCGCCGGCGGGGCCTGCTGACTGTCACCGACGTCGTGCTCCCCGCGAAGCGGACGCAGGCGGCCATCATCGCCTCCGGCCCGGTGCGCGAGCGCTTCGGCTGGAGCGCGCTCAAGTTCCAGAGCCTCGCCAAGGAAGACGGCGGCAAGGGCGACCATGTCGTTGCGCCGCTGGCCGCAGAGGAAGAAATCGGCTCGATCCTCGCCGCAATCGACTGGTCGCCGCCTGGCCACCCCAACTGGATGCGCGTCTCGAAAGCCTATGTCTGGGCCTTGGCCGCCGCCATGGCGCCCTTGGCCCTGTTGGCGATAGGGCTGCTCATGATTTTCGGCCGAATCGCCGGCGACGATCCGGGCCGACAAGCCGACCTGCAGTTCGGACCCGTGCTATTGCTGGCCGGGCTCCTCGTGGCCTTGGCGACCCGCTGGCTCGCCTGGCGCCGCTATGCCTATGCGCTAGACGGCGACCGGCTGCTGGTCCGCTCCGGCTGGTGGCGGCGGCGGGTCAAGATCCTGCCCGTGCGCAACATCCAGAGCGTCGATTACGTCCAGCTGATCGTCGATCGCTGGTTCGGCACCGCAGGGCTCGTTATCGGGGTCGCCGGCGGCGGGCTGACCGGTCACGGGATCAAGGCCCTGCCGGCGAAAACCGCGCGCCAGCTCCGCGACCAATTGCTATCGCCTTTCGCATGACCTTCGCCTGCAATGTGGAAAGCTCGCTGCTCGGCCAGCCGTGGCGCTGGCGGCGCCAGGGCGGTGACGATCTCGGCGTGCCATTGATCGACCAGCTGCTGCTGGCACGCGGAGTCGATGTGGAAGACCTTCCGCGCCACCGCCAGCCGACCATCCGCGATTTCCTGCCGGACCCATCGGTGTTCAAGGACATGGACAAGGCAGCGACCCGGCTCGCCGATGCAGTCGAGCGGCGAGAGGCCGTCACCATCTTCGGCGATTACGACGTCGACGGGGCGACCAGCGCCGCCTTGCTGGTCCTGCTGCTGCGCCGCCTGGGCCTCGATCCCGGCACCTATATTCCGGACAGGCTGATGGAGGGCTACGGGCCGTCGGGCGACGCGCTGGTGGCGCTCAAGCAATCAGGCGCGGACCTCGTCGTCACTGTCGATTGCGGCGCCCAGGCCTTCGCCGCGCTTCAGGCCGCCGCCGACGCCGGCCTCGACGTCATCATCTGCGACCACCACCAGTGCGCCGCCGAACTGCCAATGGCTTTTGCGGTCATCAACCCTAACCGGCTCGACGAAGGCGAGGACGGCGCCGCCCATGGCCACCTCGCCGCCGTCGGCATGGCCTTCCTGCTCGGCGTCGCGGTGATCCGCGAGCTGCGTAAGCGCGGCCGCTTTGCCAATGGCTCGAAAGAGCCGCCGATCATCGACCTGCTCGACCTAGTGGCGCTCGGCACCGTGGCGGACGTCGCCAGGCTCAAGACCCTCAATCGCGCCTTCGTCACTCAGGGCCTGAAGGTGATGGCGGCCGGCGGAAACCTCGGGATGGTCTCGCTCGCCCAGGCGGCGCGGCTGGTGAAGGCCCCGACCTGTCGCGATCTCGGCTTCGCCCTCGGCCCGCGCATCAACGCCGGCGGGCGGGTCGGCAAGTCCGACCTCGGCGTCCGGCTGCTGACCTGCGACGATCCTGAGGAAGCGCGCGCCATCGCCGCCGAGCTCGACCGCCTGAACGAAGAACGCCGGGCGATCGAGATGCTGGTCCAGGAAGCGGCCGAGGCGAAAGCCCGGCAGCGCGACGGCGAGTCGGTGCTGATCGTCTCCGGCAGCGGCTGGCATCCGGGCGTCATCGGCATCGTCGCCGGCCGGCTCAAGGAGAAGTTCGGCCGTCCGGCGATCGTCATCGCCGAAGACGAGGACGGCACCGGCAAGGGCTCGGGCCGATCGATCAGCGGCGTCGATCTCGGCTCGGCGGTGCTTGCCGCTAAGGACAGCGGGCTGCTCATAGCCGGCGGCGGCCATGCCATGGCAGCCGGGCTGACGGTTGCGCCTGGCGGCATCCAAGCACTGCGCGCCTTCCTTTGCGAGCGACTGGCCGACGACGTCGCGCAGGCTGTCGGCGGTCGCGCCTTGCTGCTCGACGCGGCGCTAGCACCCGGCGGCGTCATCGGCGGCTTGTGCGACGAGCTGGACGGCGGCGGGCCCTATGGCGCCGGCTGGCCGAGCCCGCGAATTGCCGCCGGGCCGGCAAGGCTGATGCGGGTCGGAATCGTCGGCAACGGCCATGTCCGCGGGCTCGCGTGCGGCGACGACGGCAAGAGCTTCAAATGGATTGCCTTCCGATCGGCCGAAACGCCTCTTGGGCAGGCCCTGCTGGCTGCGCCCGGCGACCAACGCTGGTGGCTCGCCGGGTCGATCAAGCGCGACGAGTATAACGGCGGCAATGCCGCGGAAATGCATGTGGATGACGCCGCCGCGGCTTGACCGCTCAAGGCCCCTCGCCTAATCGCCCGCCTGCCTTTTCGGCATGGCCCCTTCGTCTAGCGGTTAGGACGCGGCCCTTTCACGGCTGAAACACGGGTTCGATTCCCGTAGGGGTCACCAAATTTGGCCATGCCGGGGGCATGGCTTTAAATTCGGTGACAGCGACGCTCACAACCTCAACCACCCGACCACCAGGCTCGCCGCCAGCGCCGCCATGCTCGCCAGCAAGGCCAGCGACGCCGACACGCCCTTGCCCCGCGCATAGGCCAAGGTGATCGCCAGCTTCACCGCCATGTTCGCCAGAATCGTCCCGCCCAACGCCAGCGCCGCAAGCTGCGCGCCGATGGCCTGCGGCGGCAGATTGCCGGCGGTGACGATGGCCGCATCGACGTCGAGGCTGCCCATGGTCAACAGGAGCAAGGCGATCCCCTCCTCGCCGAACCTTTCCTGCGCCCAGCGAGCGCCGACCGCCGCCACCGCCAGGAAGACGAGGAAGGTGAGCGCCGGCAGCATCGCGATGGGGTTGCCGGGAGGCGCCGGCCCTTCCTGGTGCGGTGCGCGGCGATACAGCCACCACCCCGACAGCCAAGCGACCAGGAGCGGTGGTGCAATAACGATCGCAAACGGCAAGGTCAGGCGGGTGGCGAGCAGGCCGACCAGGACCAGCACGCGAAGGTACATAACCGCGCTTGCAAGCGCGATTCCGGCCGGCTCGGCACCGGCCGCCTCGCCGCTGCCCAGCCTCTGCGCAAGCGACTGGGTCACCGCGGTCGAGGAATAGGCCCCGCCGATGATCGCCGTGGCGATCGTCCCATGCTGCGCGCCGAAGATGCGGTTGGCGACATAGCCGACGAACGAAAAGCCGGTGACGAGGATGACGATCCACCACAGCTTCGATGCGTTCCAGGCATCATAGGGTCCGAAATTCTCGTCCGGCAGGAAGGGCAATATGGCGAGGGCGATGACGGCGTACCGTGCCAGCGCCTTGACGTCCTTTTCGTCCATCCGGTCGATGAACTCGTGAAACTCTTCCTTGAGCGCCAGGATCAGCACGATAATCGCCGCTGATGCGATGGCCAGGCCAATGCTGCCCATGCCGCCAAGGAACGCCACGGCGATCGTCGCCGCCGCCGCGATCGGGCTGGTGGCGTCCCCTTTCGCCTTGAGCTTCGGTGCATAGGCGATTGCCAGGTAAGCCAGCTGGGCGAGCACGAGCAGCGCGGCCACCAGCGGCTGAGCCTCGCTGACCAGGCCGGCAATCCCGCTCGCCAGCCCCAGTAGTGTGAAGGTGCGGACGCCGGCGACGCGCGTGCCCTCCGGCTGGCTGCGCAGCTTGAAGCCGCGCTCAAGTCCGATCAATGCGCCGGCCGCAAGCCCCGTGCCGACGCGAACAGCGTCCTGCGCCCAGGGCTCCAGTCCGGCAATCATCGCGCCAACCGCTCGGCATGCCAGCGAATGTGATCGGCCATGAAGGTCGAGATGAAATAATAGCTGTGATCGTAACCGGGTTGGCGGCGAAGGGTCAGCGGGATGCCGGCGTCGCGGCAGGCCGCTTCGAGCAGCTCCGGCTTCAGCTCCTTTTCCAGGAACGGGTCGGCGTCGCCGACATCCACCATTAGATCGTCGAGCCGCGCGCCGCCTTCGATCATCGCCACCGCATCATGTTCGCGCCATGGCGGACCCTCCTCACCGAGGTAATGGCCGAGCGCCTTGCGGCCCCAGGGCACATGGCTCGGTGCGACGATCGGCGAAAAGGCCGAGACGCTCTTGAAGCGGCCCGGCAGTCCCAGCGCCATGGTCAGAGCGCCATGCCCGCCCATCGAATGGCCGGTGATCCCCTGGCGCTCCATGTCCATCGGGAACTCGGCCGCGACAAGGTCAGGAAGTTCTTCCGCAATGTACGACCACATGTTGAAATGAGTGGACCAGGGCTGTTCGGTCGCGTCGACATAAAAGCCTGCGCCCTGGCCAAAATCCCACAGCCCGTCCGGATCGTCCGGCACCTCCGGCCCGCGCGGCGAAGTGTCCGGCGCGATGAAGGCGATGCCATGCTCGGCGCAAGCGGCGCGATACTCGCCCTTTTCGGTGACATTGGCGTGGGTGCAGGTCAGGCCCGACAAATACCAGAGCAACGGGCATGGCCCGTGCGCAGCCTGTGGCGGCAGGAAGATGGAAAAGACCATGTCCGTCTTCGTCCGCGCCGACGCATGCTTGACGACCAGCTGACGCCCGCCATGCGACCTGGCCTCGGAGACGATTTCCATCATTGCGGGCGATGCAGGCCGCACAATTTGTTGCCGTCGGGATCGCGCAGATATGCGAGATAAAGCTTGCCGAAGGCATTTTCGCGATACCCGGGCGGATCCTCGATCGCCGTGCCGCCGGCCGCGATTCCAGCCTTGTGCCAGGCATCGACCTCCTCGTGCGTGTCGAAATGGAAGCCGACCGTCGAGCCGTTGCCGTGGTTGGCCGGCTGGCCGTCGATCGGCGCGGAAACGATGAACACGGCGCCCTTGCGGCCGTAACTCAATCGGCCCTTGTCGTCGCGCCGCGCTTCCTTGCCGAACAGGGCATCGTAGAAGCTTTTCGATCGCTCCAGGTCGTTTGAACCGACCATCACATGGCTGTACATTTTGCCTCCCTAGTAGATGACCACGCTGCGAATGCTTTCGCCGGCATGCATGAGGTCGAAGCCCTTGTTGATCTCTTCGAGCTTCAGGACATGCGTGATCATCGGGTCGATGGCGATCTTGCCGTCCATGTACCAGTCGACGATCTTCGGCACGTCGGTGCGGCCCTTGGCACCACCGAACGCGGTCCCGCGCCAGTTACGGCCGGTGACCAGCTGGAACGGCCGCGTGGCGATTTCCTTGCCGGCCTCGGCGACGCCAATGATGATGCTCGTGCCCCACCCGCGGTGGCAGCATTCGAGCGCGGTTCGCATCACCTCCGTATTGCCGGTGGCGTCGAACGTGTAATCGGCGCCGCCGTCCGTCAGCTCGACGATCTTCGCCACGATGTCTTCGCGCGACATGCCCTTGCTGTTCAGGAAGTCGGTCATTCCGAACTGCCGGCCCCATTCCTCCCGCGTCGGGTTGATGTCGACCCCGACGATGCGGTTGGCGCCAACCAGCCGCGCGCCCTGGATGACGTTGAGGCCGATGCCGCCCAGGCCGAAGACGGCGACATTGGCGCCCGGCTCGACCCTCGCCGTCTTGACCACCGCGCCGACGCCGGTCGTCACGCCGCAGCCGATGTAACAACTGGTCTTGAATGGCGCGTCTTCGCGGATCTTCGCGACGGCGATCTCCGGCAGGACAGCGAAGTTGGAGAAGGTCGAGCAGCCCATGTAATGATAGATGCTCTGCCCCTTGTAGCTAAACCGGCTGGTGCCGTCGGGCATCACGCCCTTGCCCTGCGTGGCGCGGATGGCCGTGCACAAATTGGTCTTGCCGCTGAGGCAGGATTTACACTGGCGGCATTCGGGCGTGTACAAGGGGATGACGTGGTCGCCGGGCTTCACGCTCGCCACCCCAGCTCCGACCTCGCGCACGATCCCCGCCCCTTCATGGCCGAGCACCGACGGGAACAGCCCTTCGCTGTCGAGCCCGTCGAGCGTGTAGGCGTCGGTGTGGCAGATGCCGGTCGCCATGATCTCCACCAGCACCTCGCCGGCCTTGGGTCCTTCGAGGTCGAGCTCGACGATCTCGAGAGGCTGCTTGGCTTCGAAGGCGACGGCGGCGCGGGTCTTCATGAGTCGGTTTCCCCTCTGCGTACTTTCCGCGCCTTGCCACTCCGAGAGCGTTCGGCCAATGCGTTATTAAAGGGGAAAGCATGGCGCAGAACAATTGGCTGCAAGGCCGGCATGCTTTGATCACCGGCGGCGGCACCGGCATCGGCGCCGCGACGGCCTGCCTGCTTGCCGATCGGGGCGCGAAGCTGAGCCTGCTCGGCCGGCGCCGCGAACCGCTCGACGCAATCGCGGCGAAGACCGGCGGAGCGGCCATCACCTGCGACATCACCAGGCGCGCCGAGATCGAGCGCGCTTACGACGAAGCGCGCGCCGCCAACGGACCATTCGACATCGTAGTCCTCAATGCCGGCGTGGGCGACAGCGCTCCCTTTTTGCGGACGAGCCGGGACGCCTGGGACCGGATTATCGCTACCAATTTGACGGCCTTGTTCGACGGCGCGCAACTGGCTCTTCCCGACCTTCTCGAAGGAGAAGACAAGAGGCTGGTGATCGTCGCCTCGGTGGCCGGGCTCAAGGGCGCCGCTTATGCCGCGCCCTATGTCGCCTCCAAGCATGGCGCGGTGGGGCTGGCCAAGAGCCTGGCCCTGGAATTCGCCAAGACCAACCTCACCGTCAATGCCGTATGCCCGGCGTTCGTAGACACGCCGATGGTTGATGACAGTGCCGCGCGCATCCAGCGCGCCACGGGGCGCAGCCAGGACGAAGCGCGCGGCGCGCTAGCGGCAATGAACGCCAATGGCCGGCTGGTCACGGCCGACGAAGTGGCGCATTCGATCCTGCACATTTGCCGGCCGATGAGCCGCTCGATCACCGGCGCCTGCCTGACGATCGACGGAGGTACAACCGCATGAGCCTGGACCCCACCACCCTCGAGACCAGCCATTTTCGCTGGGCGTTCGACGCCGGTGTCGGCACCATCACGCTCGACCGGCCGGAGCGGAAGAACCCGCTGACCTTCGACAGCTACGCCGAGTTCCGGGACCTATTTCGAGCGCTCGCCTCGACGCCCGAGGTGCGGGTCGTCGTGCTGGCTGGCGCCGGCGGCAATTTTTGCTCGGGCGGGGATGTGCATGAGATCATCGGGCCGCTGACCAAGATGGACCTGCAGGGCCTGCGCGAGTTCACGCGCATGACCGGCGACCTCGTCCAGGCGATGCGCTCCTGCCCGCAGCCGATCGTCGCGGCGGTCGACGGTGTCTGCGCTGGCGCCGGCGCAATCCTCGCCATGGCCAGCGACCTGCGCCTCGGCGCCCCCGACGCCAAGACCGCCTTCCTGTTCACCCGCGTCGGCCTCAGCGGCGCCGACATGGGGGCCTGCGCCATCCTGCCGCGGATCATCGGCCATGGCCGCGCCGCCGAATTGCTGTTCACCGGCCGCTCGATGAGCGCCGAGGAAGGCGAGCGTTGGGGCTTCTTCAGCCGCATCGCCAAGGACGTCCACGCCGAAGCGCAGGCCCTAGCCCGCCAGCTCGCCGATGGCCCGGTGCAGGCGCACTACATGACCAAGCGCCAGCTAGACGAAGAGTGGGCGGTCAGCATCGAGCAGGCGCTGGACATGGAGGCGGAGGCCCAGGCGCAGTGCATGCAGACCAAGGATTTCCATCGCGCCTATGAAGCCTTCGCGGCCAAGCGGAAGCCGGAGTTCAAGGGTGACTGACTGGCTCGACTGGCCGTTTTTCAACGACGGCCACCGAGCCATCAACGCGTTTGGCGGCCTGCCTCCGAAGGCCGGGCGCAGCCTCGACGATCAATGCCGGGAATTGGTCAAGGCGCTCGGTAACGAAGGCTTCCTCAAGCATTCCGTTGCAGACGGGGCCAAGCGCCCCGACGTCCGCACATTGGCCATCATCCGCGAGATGCTCGCCTATCACTCCGGCCTCGCCGACTTCGCGTTCGCCATGCAGGGGCTGGGAAGCGGCGCCATCTCTTTGTTCGGCAGCGGGGATCAAAAACGCGAATGGCTGCCGCGCGTCGCCGCCGGCGAAGCGATCGCCGCTTTCGCCATGACCGAGCCGGAGTGCGGGTCCGACGCCGCCAGCATCGGCACCACGGCCAAGCGCGACGGCGACGGCTGGCTGCTGTCGGGTGAAAAGTCTTACATCTCCAACGGGGGCATTGCCGACTTCTACGTGACCTTCGCGCGCACCGGTGAAGGCGAAGGCTCGCGCGGACTTTCCGCCTTCCTCGTCCCGGCGGCCACGCCCGGCCTAAGCGTTGCCGAGCGCATCGAGGTGATCGCCCCGCATCCGCTCGCCCGGCTGCAATACGATCAGGTCCGCTTGCCGGCCGACGCCATCATCGGCGAGCCCGGACAGGGCTTCCGCATTGGCATGGAAGCGCTGACTTTGTTCCGCGTCACCGTCGGCGCCGCGGGCCTGGGCTTTGCACGGCGCGCACTCGACGAAGCAATAGTCTTCGCCAAAGCCCGCCGCCTCGGCGGCGGCACGCTTGCCGACAATGCGGTCACCCAAGAGAAACTGGCCGACATGGCGACGGCAATCGATGCCTCGGCGCTGCTCGTCTACCGCGCCGCCTGGGAACAGGACGTCGGCGCCGGCGACAACCGCCGCTCCGCCGCCATGGCCAAGCTGCACGCCACCGAATCCGCACAGATGGTGATCGATTCCGCGGTGCAGATGCATGGCGGCCTCGGCGTGACCAAGGGCGCCAAGGTCGAAGAGCTCTACCGCGAGATTCGCGCCCTGCGCATCTACGAAGGCGCCAGCGAAGTGCAGCGCCAGATCATCGCCCGCGACCTTCTGAAGGAGTCCGCCAAATGAAAAAACTGCAGCCGGCCGGCTGGCCCCGGCCGTCGGGTTACTCGAACGGCATTTCCGCATCCGGGCGGTTGATCTTCACCGCCGGCATGATCGGCTGGGACGAAAGCGAGATGGTCGTCTCCCACCGGCTCGAACAGCAATTCGGCCAGGCGCTGCGCAACGTGCTAGCGGTGCTCGCCGAGGATGGCGCGGGACCGGAGCATATCGTTCGCCTGACGATCTACATCACCGACCGCAGCGAATACATGTCCCGCCGCGACGATCTGGCGCCGGTCTGGAAGTCGATCATGGGCACGCACTATCCGGCCATGGCCCTGGTCGAGGTCAAAGGCCTGGTGAACAGCGCGGCCCTGGTGGAAATCGAGGCCACCGCCGTCGTTCCCGAATGATGACCACCGATCCATTCGTCCGCGACCGTTTGCCTGCGCCAGAGCTGCAGCCCGAATTCCTCCTGCTCGACTATCCGGAGCGGCTGAACGCGGCGGCGGAGCTGCTGAAAGGCGGCAAGCCGGGCGACCTCGCCGTCATTAATGCCCATGGCCGCTGGACTTATGCCGATCTCGACAGTTTCTCCGGCCGCATCGCTCGGCTTTTGATCGAGGAGGAAGGGCTCGTCACCGGCAACCGCGTTCTGCTGCGGGGACCGAACGGCTACACCTTGTTCGCGTGCTGGCTTGGCGTGCTCAAGGCCGGCGGCGTGGTCGTCGCCACCATGCCTTTGTTGCGTCCCGGCGAAATCGCCACCGTCATCGACCGCGCCGAAATCAGCCACGCCATCGTCGACAGCCGCTTCATCGGCGACTTCCGCGAGGCCGCCGACCAGACGCATAGCGTCAAGAGCGTCGTCCGCTACGACGGCGATTACGGCAAAGGCGAGCTGGAAACGCGCTGCGCTTCACTCGAGCCGTTGCCGCCCGCCGACACGGCCAGCGACGACCCGGCACTGATCGCCTTCACCAGCGGCACCACCGGCGTTCCCAAGGGCTGCGTCCATTTCCATCGCGATATCCTCGCTCCCTGCGACACCTTCGCCGCCGCGCATTTCGCGATGAAGCCCGGCGACATCGTCATGACCAGCGCGCCGATCGCCTTCACCTTCGGCCTCGGCGCGACCCTGATGTTCCCGCTTCGCTTTGGCGCCGCCACCGCGACCATCGAGCAACCGAGCCCGCCGGCGATGCTCGAGGCCGTCGCCAGGTTCGGCGTCACCCATCTCGCCACCGCGCCAACCGCCTACAAGGCGATGCTGTCGCAGCCGGGGCTGGATGACGCGCTGAACTCGCTGAAGTCATGCCTCTCCGCCGGCGAGCATCTGCCCGAGGCGGTGTGGCATGCGTGGAAGGAACGCACCGGAATCTCCATCGTCGACGGCATCGGCGCGACTGAGATGATGCACATCTTCATCTCCGAAAGCGGCGAAGCGATCCGCCCCGGTTCCACAGGCCAGGCCGTGCCGGGCTACCAGGCCGCCGTGCTCGACGAGGCTGGCCAGCCGATGAGCGAGGGCGAAGGCCGGCTCGCCATCAAGGGCCCGACTGGCTGCCGCTACCTCGATGACCCGCGCCAGGCGGATTACGTCCAAAGTGGATGGAATATCACCGGCGACACCTACCGGCGCGATGCCGACGGCTATTTCTGGTACCTGGCGCGCAGCGATGACATGATCGTCAGCTCGGGCTACAATATCGGCGCGCCGGAAGTGGAGAATGCGCTGCTCGCCCATCCCGCCGTTGCCGAATGCGCGGTGATCGGCGTTCCATGCGCCGAGCGCGGGCAAAAAGTGAAAGCCTTCATCGTCCTCGCCGGTTTCGCCGAGCCCAGCGACGAACTCGTGCAGAAGCTCAAGGATTTCGTGAAGGAAACTATTGCGCCCTACAAATATCCTCGCGAAATCGAATTTGTGGAGGCGCTGCCGAAGACGGCCACCGGGAAATTGCGGCGGGTGGAACTGCGGCAGGCGGCGACGACGTGAAACAACGTGTCTCAGCTTTACTATGCCTAGCTTTGGCTGGGTGCTTCAGCGCTGGCCC
>Ga0307505_10001452_pt1 | contig 19143 bp, 17 predicted proteins | sample 23_S_MG_FD_202183 | JGI IMG/M metagenome (GOLD analysis project Ga0307505, IMG submission 202183) | Soil microbial communities from Populus trichocarpa stands in riparian zone in the Pacific Northwest, United States - 23_S | ecosystem: Environmental > Terrestrial > Soil > Riparian zone > Trees...
CGGGCGCGTCGGCGCAGGTTTCTTCCTCGGCGTAATCGGCGGCACGCTTGTCGGCGCGCTCGCCGGAGCTTCGCGGCTGTCGAGAGACATCCTCGATCCTTCGCTGCAAGGGCTGCGCTCGGTACCTTCGATCGCCTGGGTGCCTCTCTTTATTCTTTGGCTCGGCATCTTCGAGGAATCGAAAATCGCCCTGATCGCGATTGGCTGCTTCTTTCCGATCTATCTCGGCGTTCTAGGCGCGATCCAATCGGTGGACCGGAAAACCGTCGAGGTCGGGCGCATCTTCCGGCTGACGACGCCGCAGCTCGTGCGACGCATCCTCATGCCCGCTATTCTGCCGGCCTACGTCGTGAGCCTGCGGCAAGGTCTCGGCCTCGGCTGGATGTTCGTCGTGGCCGCAGAGTTCATGGGTGCTTCCGAGGGTCTCGGCTATCTCCTCGTCGACGGCCAGCAGCTCGGCAAGCCCGACCAGATCATTGCGGCCATTCTCACCTTCGCCGTGCTCGGCAAGATCACCGATGGCCTGCTCGCTTCCGCCACGGCGCCGTTCCTCACCTGGCAAGACGCCTTCGCACCAAAGCATTGAGGACGAGATGCTGACCGTCGAAGCCGCCGAGAAAATATACCCGAACGGAACGCGCGCGCTCGCCGGCCTCAACCTCGAAGTCGAGGAAGGCGAAATCGTCGCGGTCGTCGGCGGCTCCGGGTGCGGCAAGAGCACATTCCTGAGACTTGCGGCCGGCCTCGATCAACCAACACGTGGGCGCATCCGGCTCGACGGCGAGACGATCACAAAACCCAATCCGCTCGTCGGGCTCGTCTTTCAGGAGCCTCGGCTGCTGCCGTGGCTGACCGTCGAGCAGAATGTCGGCTTCGGGCTCGCAGACCGGCCGCGGGCGGAACGAGAACGGCTGGTCGGCGAAGTGCTCGAGCGCGTCGGACTCCAAAGCTACTCGCATTGCTGGCCGCGGGAGCTCTCGGGCGGACAGGCGCAACGGGTGGCCATCGCGCGCGCGCTCGCGCCGCATCCGAAGGTGCTCTTGCTCGACGAGCCGTTCTCGGCGCTTGACGCCTTTACGCGCGCAAGCCTGCACGAACATGTGCTTGATCTGTGGAAGGCCTTCCGCCCGACGCTCGTGCTGGTGACGCACGATGTCGAAGAAGCATCGGTTCTCGCCGACCGTGTGCTGGTGATGCAGCCGAACCCAGGGCGCATCGCCGCGTCGATTGATGTCGATCTTTCGCGCCCGCGCGACCGTTACGGCACCGAGGTCGAAGCAATGAAGCGCCGCATACTCTGGGCGCTTGATCGCAGCCTCCGGCGCGACAGCGGCGAGGACCTAGCGCCGGCCGCTGCGATTTGAGATAGACTTCCCGCGATTTAGTTCGACACCGAGAGGACAACATGGACGCGACCGCGTTGCGCGAAATGCAGGCGCCGATCAAGGACCGCTACAAGAGCGATCCAGGCGCCGCGCTGATCACGTTGAAGGCCAAAGGCACGCTCGACGAAGGCATCGCCTGCAAGGTCGAAACCGGACGAGCGCTCTCGGTTGCGGGATTGCACCCAGCCTCCGGCGGTTCGGGGATGGAGCTTTGTTCGGGCGACATGCTGCTCGAGGCGCTCGTCGCGTGCTCCGGTGTCACGCTGCGTGCCGTTTCGACGGCGATCGGCATCGATGTGAAAAGCGGACGGGTGGAGGCCGAAGGCGACCTCGATTTTCGCGGCACGCTGGGCGTCGACAAGGAGGCACCGGTCGGCTTCAAATCGATCCGACTGAAGTTCCATCTCGACACCGACGCGCCGCAGGACAAGATCGACCAGTTGCTAAAGTTGACGGAGCGCTACTGCGTGGTGCTGCAGACGATCCGCAATACCGTCGAGGCGAACGCACAGGTAGTACGAGGGAAGTAGGTTCGCGGAATGAAGGCCTGGGCGGCGATCATTCTACTCGTTCTCGCCACGCCGGCTGCGGCTGAGGTCGAGCCCGGCAAAGAGGGCAATCTCGCGGAGTTTGTGAAGCCCGAACCGGGGGAACGGGTGTGCTTCGCGCGCACCTACGACGCGGCACATCTGGCTAAAAACCCCAAGCAGACCGTGTCCGCGATCAAATTCTTTCTCTCGTATATCAAGCACGACCCCGACCAATATCGGAAAGACGGGCAGCGAAATTACTACTTCAATCTCGAAGTTCGCTTTCGTGACCGGCCGAGAAAGGCGTTCACGACTGGCGGCGATTGCTTTCCCGGCGATGGCGTCATCCGATGCAACGTCGATTGCGATGGCGGTGGCGTGCAGGTGCGTTGGGATCGAAAACCCGACAGAATTCTCGTGGATGTCGAGAAAACCGGATACATCCGCCTCGCGGAATGCGGCGGCGAGGAAGATAAAAGCCGCGAGCTCAGACCCGGCGCGGACGACCGGACCTTCCTGCTTACTCGCCTGCGGGCCGACGCGTGTCCGCTTTATGAGATGTGGTAGAGATCCCGCTACTTCTTTCGCTCGCTCGCCAAACCCTTCAAACGATAAAGCGACTCCAGCGCCTCCTTCGGCGTGAGCGCGTCCGGGTCGAGCGCCGCGATCGCTTCGAGCAAGGGGTCGGTTGCGGGTTGAGCAGCACGGCTCGCCGCCGAGAACAACGGCAGATCATCAATCATCTTGCGCACCGGTGCCGCACGATCCGATGCCTCGAGTTCGGCCAGCACGATGCGCGCGCGCTCGATGACCGCCGGGGGAAGGCCTGCGAGTTTTGCGACCTGCACCCCGTACGAGCGATCGGCAACGCCGGCAGCGACTTCGTGCAAGAACACCACGTCGCCGTGATACTCCTTCACGCGCACCGTCGTGTTGACGAGCCGCTTGAGGCGTGCCGACAACGCAGTCAATTCATGAAAATGCGTTGCGAACAAAGCGCGGCAGCGATTCGTCTCGTGCAGATGCTCGAGCGTCGCCCAAGCGATCGATAGTCCATCGAACGTCGCCGTGCCGCGGCCGATTTCGTCGAGGATCACGAGCGAACGAGCGCTCGCCTGATTGAGGATTGCGGCCGTCTCGACCATTTCGACCATGAAGGTCGACCGGCCGCGCGCGAGATCGTCGGCGGCACCGACGCGCGAAAACAACCGATCGACCACGCCAATATGAGCGCGACGCGCCGGAACATAGGCGCCCATCTGCGCCATGATCGCAATCAGAGCGTTCTGGCGAAGGAAGGTCGACTTGCCGGCCATGTTCGGCCCCGTGACGAGCCAGATGCGCCCGGCCTTGTCGCCATCGGGGCCAGACAGATCGCAATCGTTTGGGACGAAAGGTCCACCGTCGCGACGGAGTGAATCCTCCACCACCGGATGGCGAGCGCCTTCGATCAAGAAGGCAAGCGAGCTATCCACCTCCGGACGCGTCCAGTTTTCCGTCTCGGCCAGTTCCGCGAGTGCTGCTGCGACGTCAACGCGAGCCAATGCGTCAGCTACCGCCTCGAGAGGCCGGATCGCTGACAGAACTGCCGCCGAGAGGCGGTCGAAGATCGCAAGCTCAAGCTGAATGGCGCGGTCGCCGGCCGAAGCGATGCGGCCTTCGATCTCGCCGAGTTCAGTCGTCGCGAAGCGCATGGCGCCGGCCATGGTCTGCCGGTGGATGAACTGCGCGCGAAAGTCGGCGCCGAGCAGCTTGTCGCCCTGGCTCGCCGGTACCTCGATGAAGAAGCCGAGTACGTTGTTATGCTTGATCTTCAGCGCACGGATGGCGGTCTCATCGGCGTAACGCGATTGCAGGCCTGCGATGACCTGGCGCGAGTCATCGCGCAACTTGCGCGCCGCATCGAGATCATCGTCGCAGCCTGCACGGATGAAGCCCCCGTCGGCTTTGGACAACGGAAGTTCGTCCGCGAGCGTCTCGGCGAGTGTTGCCCGAAGTTCGGGATCGACCGCCCCGAGCGACTTTGCACATGCCGCGAGTTCGGTCGGCAGATCAGGATGGCTCAGCGCTCCAGCCATGGTCCGCGCCACATCGAGCGCATCGCGAACCGCCGCGAGATCGCGCGGACCTCCGCGCTGGAGTGAAAGACGCGCGAGCGCGCGCGACAGATCGGGCGCAGCATGCAACGCCATTCGTCCCCGCGCGCGACGCGGGGAGTCCGACAGAAAGAACTGAACCCCATCGAGCCGCGCATTGATTGCCGCGGGATCGGTGAGCGGGCTTGCGAGCCTCGTGGCCAACAGACGTGCCCCGGAGGCCGTAACCGTTCGATCGACAACGGCCAGCAGGCTGCCGCGCGTGTCGCCCGACAGCGTGCGGACAAGCTCCAGGTTGGCGCGCGTCGCCGCGTCGATGGAGAGAACCGTGTCGCCGTGCTCCCGAACAGGCGGCGTGAGCGCGGGGCGTTTACCGAGCTGCGTGCGCTCGACATACGTAACGGCCGCCGCCGCGGCCACTAGTTCAAGCCGCGTAAAATTTCCGAAAGAGTTGGAAGTCGCGACGCCAAAATACTCGGCAAGCCGTCGCTCGGCATTCGCCCCGTCGAAAAGCTCCTTGGCCACCGGCACGACGGCCGCGTGCGTGCGCCACAAGGCGCGCAGCTCCGGATCGTCGTGAACCTGGTCGGCCACGATGATCTCACCCGGTTCAAGCCGCGCAATCTCGGCGGCGAGGCGCGCGGCATCGGTTTCCGCGACATGAAACTCTCCCGTGGAGATGTCGAGCCAGCCGAGCCCGAACGTCGGCGCAGCGTCGCTCGCGGGACGGCCGCGCGCGATCGCCATGAGCCAGTTGTTTCGTTTCGCTTCGAGAAGGGTGTCCTCGGTCAGCGTACCGGGCGTCACGAGACGCACGACACTGCGGCGCACGATCGACTTTGCCCCGCGCTTCTTCGCTTCCGCGGGATCCTCCGTCTGCTCGCACACGGCGACGCGATGACCCTGAGCGATCAACCTGTGCAGATAGTCGTCGGACTTTTCGACGGGGACGCCGCACATGGGGATGTCTTCTCCCAGATGCTTTCCGCGTTTGGTCAGGACGATACCGAGCGCGCGCGAAGCGATTTCGGCGTCTTCGAAGAACAGCTCGTAGAAATCGCCCATGCGGTAGAACAGGAGCGAGCCAGGATTGGCAGACTTGATCTCCACGTACTGCTCCATCAACGGCGTTACGCGCGCGGCGTCGGCCGGTGCGGCTGTTCCTGTCGATGGCGTTCGGTCATCCATGGCGCGCGGAGCCTAGCAGACGCCAACATCGGCTTGCAGAAGGCATGACGATTTTCCCAAGCCGAAGTCCTTGTTTATCCAAGGCTTGCTCGGCTAACGTCGGTTCAGAGACTGCAAGGCGTGTGGGGGTATTGCGTATGGACGCCGACAACAAGAAGCCGCGGAAACCGGAAGTGCTGAAGCGCGAACGTCCGCACTTCACCGATCAGGAAGCGCTCGAATTTCACAGCCGCGGCCGGCCCGGCAAGCTCGAGGTCATGGCGACGAAGCCGATGGCGACGCAGCGGGACCTCTCGCTCGCCTATTCGCCGGGCGTCGCTGTACCCGTGCTGGCGATCGCTGAAGATCCGGATCGCGCCTACGACCTCACAGCCAAGGGCAATCTTGTCGCGGTGATCACGAACGGTACGGCGATTCTCGGCCTCGGAAATCGGGGAGCGCTCGCTGCCAAGCCCGTGATGGAAGGCAAGGCCGTCCTCTTCAAGCGCTTTGCGGACATCGATTCCTTCGATCTCGAATGCAGCACCGAGGACCCGGAAGAATTCATCGCCGCGGTGAGGCCATTCGGTGTCACCTTCGGCGGCATCAACCTCGAGGACATCAAGGCGCCGGAGTGCTTCATCATCGAGCAGCGGCTGCGTGAACTGCTCGATATTCCGGTCTTCCACGACGATCAGCACGGTACGGCGATTATTGCGGCTGCAGGCATGATCAACGCGCTCGCCCTCACGGGGCGCGATCTGCGTACCACAAGGCTTGTGGTGAACGGCGCAGGTGCCGCGGGAATCGCTTGCGTCGAATTGCTGAAGGCTCTCGGCATGGCGCAGAACAACGTCATTCTCTGTGACACCAAGGGCGTGGTCTACAAGGGCCGCACCGAGGGCATGAACCAGTGGAAGTCGGCGCACGCGGTTGAAACGAAGGCACGCACGCTCGCCGACGCAATGAAGGGCACGGACGTCGCCTTCGGACTCTCGGTCAAGGGGGCCTTTACGCCGGAGATGATCAAGTCGATGGCCGACAAGCCGATCATCTTCGCCATGGCCAATCCCGATCCTGAAATCACCGCGGAAGAAGTGGCAGCCGTGCGCGATGACGCGATCATGGCGACGGGCCGCTCGGACTACCCGAACCAGATCAACAACGTGCTGGGCTTTCCCTACATTTTCCGCGGCGCGCTCGACGTGCGTGCGCGGACGATCAATATGGAAATGAAGATCGCCGCGGCACACGCGCTCGCCGCACTGGCGCGTGAAGACGTGCCCGACGAGGTCGCGGCCGCATACGGCGCGCGCCCGAAATACGGACCGGACTACATCATTCCCGTGCCGTTCGACCCGCGGCTGATTTACGCGATTCCGCCGGCAGTCGCCAAGGCGGCAATGGATTCCGGCGTCGCGCGCAAGCCGATCGTCGACATGGATGCCTATAAACAACTGCTTCGCACCCGCCGCGATCCGGTGGCCGGCGTGCTCTCGCGCGTCTATGAGCGCGTGCGGCGGCAGCCGAAACGAGTCGTCTTTGCCGAGGGCGAAGAAGAGCAGGTGATCCGCGCGGCGACAAGCTTCGTGCATCAAGGGCTCGGGACCGCCGTGCTTGTCGGCCGTGAGGACCGCGTCCGCACCACGCTCAAGAGCGCGGGCATGGACCTCCATGAATCCATCGAGATCCACAATGCCGCGCTGTCGACGCGGAATGCCGACTACGCGAACTATCTTTACGAGCGGCTACAGCGCCGCGGCTTTCTCTTCCGCGACTGCCAGCGCATGGTGAACCAGGACCGCAATATCTTCGCTGCCTGCATGGTGGCGCTGGGCGATGCGGACGCGATGGTCTCAGGGGTTACGCGCAACTATTCGGTCGTGCTGGAGGATGTACGGCGCGTCATCGATGCAAAGCCCGGCCATCGGGTCATGGGACTTTCGCTCGTGCTTGCACGCGGACGCACGGTCGTTGTCGCCGATACGGCGGTCACCGAAATGCCGGAGGCAGAGGATCTCGCCGACATCGCCATCGAAGCGGCTGGTGTGGCGCGACGGCTCGGGTACGAGCCGCGGGTTGCCATGCTCGCATTCTCGAATTTCGGGCACCCGCCAGGCGAGCGAACGCTTCGCGTGCAGCAGGCCGTGAAGATCCTGCACGAACGGCACGTGGATTTCGAAGTGGATGGCGAGATGGGTGCGGACGTCGCGCTCAATCGCGACCTCGCGGCGGCCTATCCGTTCCTGCACCTTTCCGCCGCGGCGAACGTGCTCGTCATGCCGGCATTCCACTCGGCATCGATTTCGACAAAGATGCTGCAGGAACTCGGCGGCGCCACGGTGATCGGGCCGCTTCTCGTCGGTCTCGACCGCTCGGTGCAGATCGTCTCGCTCGGCGCGAAGGATTCCGATCTCGTCAACATGGCGGCGTTGGCCGCGTTCAATATCAGCGGCTAAGCCTTCAGTCCGTTCTCGCGCGCGAAGTCAGCGAGCTTCTTCAGCGGACGCGCGCCGATGTGCGAGATCACTTCTGCGGCCGCGAGGGCGCCGAGCCGAGCGGAGTCCCCGTGCGGCAGCCCCTTTGCGAAGCCGTGCAGGAACCCCGCGGCGAACAAATCGCCGGCGCCCGTCGCGTCAACAACGCGCTCGACCGGAAAAACGGGAACGGTGTCGGTCTTGCCGCCGCCGACGACGACGGCGCCCTTTTCGCTCCGGGTTACGACGCCGAGTTTCGCGTCATTCTTCAGGGAGGCGAGCGCCGTATCGAAGTCCGCAGTCTCGTAGAGGCTCTTGAGTTCGTGCTCGTTCGCGAACAGGAGATCGACGGTGCCGCCCTTCACAAGCTCGATGAACTCGGCGCGGTAGCGGTCGACGCAGAACGAATCGGACAGCGTGAGCGCCACGGTGCGGCCTGCGCCGTGCGCGATCTTCGCAGCCTTGCGAAAGGCTTCCTTCGCGTCCTTCGGATCCCAAAGATAGCCTTCCAGGTAAGTGATCGCGGCCGAGGCGATCTCGTCCTCGCTCACGTCGGCGGGGGACAGGTTCTGCGCCGCACCGAGATACGTATTCATCGTGCGTTCGCCGTCCGGCGTCACCAGAATGTAGCAGCACGCGGTCGCGGGACCGTCCTTCGCCGCCGGCGTATCGAAGGCGACACCGATCGCACGGATGTCGTGCGCGAAGGCCCGGCCAAGCTTGTCGTCCTTCACCTTGCCGACGAATGCCGCGCGACCGCCGAACGACGCGACTCCCGCCACCGTATTCGCAGCCGAGCCGCCCGAAGCTTCCGTGGTCGGACCCATGGCGTCGTAGATAGCCTTCGCGCGCGGCTCGTCGATCAGCGACATCGACCCCTTCGGCATCTTCTGCGCAACAAGGAAATCGTCGTCGGTGCGCGCGAGCACGTCGACGATCGCATTGCCGATCCCGAGAACGTCGTAGCGAGCTGCGGCCATGAACCCCTCCAGAAACCACGCGTGGCCGTAGCAAAGGCGCTCGCGCGCCGCAACTTTGGGCAGGTGCATTTCGTGCTGCCGCCGCTTGTCCCATTTCGCTTGCTTCAAAGCGCGCGCGCGTGGCATGACCCAACGCCCAATCAGGGGGTCACGATGGCCGCGTTCCAGGAGCGCGTTTTCTCGGGGGTACAGCCCACCGGGAATCTGCACCTCGGCAACTATCTCGGCGCGATCAAGCGGTTCGTCGAGCTGCAGACGCGCTATGAGTGCATCTATTGCGTGGTCGACATGCACGCGATCACCGTCTGGCAGGATCCCCAGGAGCTCACGAAGAACATCCGCGAAGTCACGGCGGCTTTTATCGCCAGCGGCATCGATCCGAAGAAGCACATCGTATTCAACCAGAGCCAGGTGCACGAGCACGCGGAGCTCGCCTGGGTATTCAACTGCATCGCGCGCATGGGCTGGCTGAACCGCATGACGCAGTTCAAGGAGAAGGCCGGCAAGGACCGAGAGAACGCGTCGGTCGGCCTTTACGCTTATCCCTCGCTCATGGCGGCGGACATACTCGCCTATCGCGCGACGCACGTGCCGGTCGGCGAGGACCAGAAGCAGCACCTCGAACTGACACGCGACATCGCGCAGAAATTCAACAACGACTATGCCGACCGCATCAGCGCACTCGGCTTCACCGATGGCTTTTTCCCGCTGACCGAGCCGCTCATCTCGGGCCCGGCCACGCGCGTGATGTCGTTCCGCGATGGAACGAAGAAAATGTCGAAGTCGGATCCGTCGGATTATTCGCGCATCAACCTGACCGACGACGCCGACGCAATCGCACAGAAAATCCGGAAGGCGAAAACGGATCCAGAACCGTTGCCGAGCGAAGAGAAGGGCCTTGAGGCACGGCCCGAAGCGGACAACCTGGTGGGCATATTTGCGGCACTCGCTGACAAGACGCCGGTTGAAGTGCTTCAGGAGTTCGGCGGCGCGCAGTTCTCGACGTTCAAGAACGCGCTCGTCGAACTGTCGGTTGCGAAGCTCGGGCCGATCGGCGCCGAGATGAAGCGCCTCGTGCAGGATGCACAATATATCGACACCGTGCTCGCAGACGGCGCACTCCGTGCACAAGCCATTGCCGCGCCGGTGATGAAATCCGTCAAGGATATTGTCGGGTTCGTCGGCCGTTGACTTGTGGCGCAGAGCGGGCGCGTGGCAGCATACCCATTCGTTGGTCGGGGCCAGTCATCGCATGAGCACCAAGCGCAAGAGCTACGAGCCGGGGCATCAGCGCAAGTTTCTGGTCATCGTCGACGAGACCCCGGAATGCGACCGCGCCGTTTATTACTCCGCGCGGCGCGCGGCGCGCACCGGCGGCAAGCTCACACTGCTCGGCGTCATCTCGGTCAGCGGCGAAGTGGGCCAGCAGTGGCTCGGGGTCGGCGACCTCATGAAAGAAGAGGCGCGCGAGGAAGCCGAAGGCCGGCTCGATCACTATGCGGCTCGCGCGCGCAACCTCGCGGGGATCGATCCGGAGCGCGTGTTGCGGGACGGCACGAAGGGTGACGAAATCCTGAAATACATCGACGAGGACGAGGATATCGGCATCCTGGTGCTGGCGGCCGGCATCGGCAAGGAGGGCCCGGGACCCCTCGTCAGCTCGCTCGCCGGCGCCGCGTCGGCGAACTTTCCCGTGCCGATCACGATCGTGCCCGGCGGGCTCAGCGACGAGGAACTCGACGCGCTCGCGTAAGGGCTCTTTGCAAAGGCTTTCGGGCCCTTTCAGAAACAGGCGGGAACGCCTAAATTCCCATATGACATGGAGATTCCGGCGGCCTTGAACCGCCGTGAGTGGAGAATGCGATGTTTATTCAAACGGAAACGACGCCGAACCCCGCCACGCTGAAGTTCCTGCCCGGGCGGACGGTGCTCAACGACGGCACCCTCGACCTGCGCGACGCGGATACGGCGGCGCGCTCTCCGCTCGCCGAGCGTCTGTTCGCGGTCGACGGAGTGAACGGCGTTTTCTTCGGACACGATTTCATCACCGTGACAAAGAAGGACGGCGAGTGGGCACACCTCAAGCCCGCGATCCTCGGCGCCATCATGGAGCATTTTCTTTCCGGTGAGCCGCTGCTGCGTGACGGAACTGGCGACACGGGCGACTCGGACGGCGAAGAATTCTTTGCCGACGAGGATGCTGGTACGGTCGCCACGATCAAGGAGTTGATCGAGACGCGCGTGCGTCCGGCGGTTGCTAACGACGGCGGCGACATCACCTTCCGCGGCTACAAGGAAGGCGTCGTCTATCTCAACATGCGCGGTTCCTGCGCGGGTTGCCCGTCCTCGACGGCGACGCTCAAGAACGGCATCGAAAACCTGCTCCGGCACTTCGTTCCCGATGTGGTCGAGGTCCGCCCGGTCTGATACCGGACGGGTCCGGCGCCATGGACCGGGGCTCCATGGATTAGGACTCCTTGTCGCCTGTTAATTCATCGAACGGCAGCGCGGAAGACGCCGACGGCTCCGGCCGGAGCGGCCGCAGGCTTGTGCTTGCGATCGATACGGCGCTCGGCGCGTGCTCGGCAGCCGTCATCGACGCGAGCTTGAACGCTGCGCTTGCCTCGCAGTCGATCGAGATGGACCGCGGGCACGCCGAAGCACTCGTGCCGATGATTGCGCAGGTCATGCAGAGTGCCGGCCTGGAATTCAACGAACTCGATCGCATCGTGACGACAATCGGCCCGGGCAGTTTCACGGGTCTGCGGGTCGGCATCGCCGCCGCTCGGGGGATCGCGCTTGCGGCCGGTAAACCCGTCGTCGGGGTCTCCACGCTCGACGCTCTCACCGCCCCCTTTTCCACCGAGTCCGAAACAGTCCCGATCGTCGCCGCGCTCGACGCCCGGCACGGCAATTTTTACCTTCAGATGGTCGGCGCGGGCGGGCGCAAGCTCGTGTCGCCGCGCGTCGTCAATGTGGAGCAAGCGCTTCAGTCGTGTGCGATCGGTCTCGTGCGCATCATCGGCTCAGGCGCCAATCTGCTGGCGAGCCGCTGGCCTTCGCCGAACGTGCCAGCGCCGATCCTCGTCGATCCCCGCTCCGCGCCCGACATTATCTGGGTCGCACGCCTCGGCGCGAAGGCCGATCCGGAGAAATCGCGGGCCAAGCCGCTTTATCTCAAGGCACCGGACGCGCAGCCGCAGGAAGCGTATCGCCTGCCGCGCCAATGATGGGTTTTCTGTCGAATCTTTTCCGCCGGCAGGAGCCGGTACTCGGCGAGGCGCGCGCTCGCGACGCTGCGGCGCTTGCGGCCGTGCATGCCCGCGCATTCCGCCACGGCTGGAGCGAAAGCGAGTTCGAGCGACTCCTGTCCGAGCCGCACACAGTCTGCCATGTGGCGCGCGGCAACGGCGGTGCCGGCCCGATCGCCGGTTTTGTGCTGTCGCGACGGATCGATCATGAGGCTGAAATCCTCATGGTCGCTGTCTCCCCGAGCGAGCAAGGACGCGGCCTTGCGCGGCAGCTCGTGGCCCGTCATCTCGGACGACTCGCGGCGCAAGGTACAAAGCATGTTTTTCTGGAGGTCGATGAGGGCAATCGGCCGGCCCTTTCGCTTTACGCGAGCGCGGGTTTCGTCGAGGTTGGACGCAGACCCCGGTACTATGAGGGTCCAGGCGGTGCGGCCGCAGCGCTCATCATGCGGCGAAACCTCGATTGATGCGCGGTGGACGTGCCGAGCGGCGATCCTTAGAATCCGCTTTTCCTGATGAAAAACCGCGAGACCAGCGTGACCGACGAAAAGCTCACCGCCATCGAGGAAGCCTGCATCGCGCGCGGAATGCGCATGACCGGCCAGCGCCGCGTAATTGCGCGCGTGATCGGCAATGCGCACGATCATCCCGACGTCGAGGAACTGTATCGGCGCGCTTCAAAGATCGACGACAAGATTTCGATTTCCACAGTCTATCGTACCGTGCGGCTCCTCGAAGACGCCGGCATCATTGAACGCCATGACTTCCGCGAGGGTCGCGCGCGCTACGAGCAGGTACCCGACGAGCATCACGACCACCTGATCGACCTGCGTACAGGCAAGGTCACGGAGTTCCGCTCGGAAGAGATCGAGAAGCTGCAGGAGGCGATCGCGCGCAAGCTCGGCTACAAGCTTGTCGACCATCGTCTTGAGCTTTACGCCGTTCCGCTCGACGACAAGAAATCCTGACGGCCGATGATCCGGGCCACGCTCGTCGTGCTGGTGTTGGCGGTCGTTTCCGCCGTCGGCATTCCACTGCAATGGATTTCGGTGAAGCTTGGGCTGCCGTCACGGCGCTGGCTGCCGTGGCTCTTCCACAATATCGTGCTCCGCCTGATCGGTATCCGCGTTCACGTGCGCGGGGCACCGGCGCCCGTGCGCCCTCTCCTTCTCGTGTCGAACCATTCGTCGTGGCTCGACATTCCGATCCTCACCTCGATCGAGCCGGTGATTTTCATCGCCAAGAGCGAGATCGCCCGTTGGCCGCTGTTCGGCCTGTTTGCGAAGCTGCAGCGCTCGGTTTTCGTCGACCGCTCGCGGCGACAGGCGACGGCCGATGTGAACCGCGAGATCGCCGGATACCTGACCGGCGGAGATCCGGTTGTCTTGTTCGGAGAAGGTACGGCCGGCGACGGCAATCGGGTGATGCCATTCCGCTCGGCGCTGTTCGGAGCGCTGCGTGAGGCGCTCGCCGGCAACGGTGAGCCCGGCCACATTCAGCCGGTGTCGATCGCATATACGCGGCTGCACGGATTGCCGATGGGCCGGCAACACCGACCCCACGCCGCCTGTTACGGCGAGATGAGCATGACTGCTCATCTCAAGCAGGTGCTGAGCGACGGTGCGATCGATGTAATCGTCAGCTTCGGCGAGGCGATGCCGGTCGCTCCTGCGACCGACCGAAAGCTCCTCGCCCGCACGATGGAGGACGCCGTCCGGCGCATGACCATCGCCGCACTCACGGGTCGCGAAACCGCCCATTCCACCGCCATTTCCAGCGCCGTTTCCTTGGCGGGCGAAAACCGTTAGATAAGGACAGAGCAGCGGATAGCCGGGGTGTATCAGAGGTCATATGCAACTGTTACGAGCGGCGCCGCCCCTAGCGCCCACGGTGCGATGAGCGAAACCCGGAAGCTCTACGTCAAATCCTACGGCTGCCAGATGAACGTCTACGATTCCCATCGTATGGCGGACACGATGGCGCGCGAGGGCTATGCCGAAACCGCGGTACCCGAAGACGCCGACCTCATCGTCCTCAACACCTGTCACATCCGCGAAAAGGCGGCGGAAAAAGTCTATTCGGAGCTCGGCCGTATCCGCATTCTGAAGCAGCAAGCCGAGGCGGACGGACGCAATATGCTGGTTGCCGTCGCCGGCTGCGTTGCCCAGGCCGAAGGCGAAGAAATTCGTCGCCGCGCGCCGCTCGTCGATCTCGTAATCGGGCCACAGAGCATCCATCGGCTGCCTGCCCTCGTCGCACGCGCGAGACAAGGCGAGACCGCGGTCGAGACCGAGTTTCCCGCAGAGGACAAGTTCGACCATCTGGCCCCGCCGAGCCAAACGGCAACGCGGACGCGTGGCGTATCGGCTTTCGTCACCGTGCAGGAAGGCTGCGACAAGTTCTGCACTTTTTGCGTCGTGCCCTACACGCGCGGCGTCGAAGTTTCACGCCCGGTGGAGAAGATCGGTGAAGAGGTCGCGCGCCTTGCGGAAGGCGGCGTACGCGACGTGACCTTGATCGGTCAGAATGTGAACGCGTACCACGGCGCCGACAGCGCGGGTCGCGAACGCTCTCTTGCGGATCTCCTGGCGCATCTTTCTAAAATCGATGGAGTCGCAAGACTGCGCTACACGACAAGCCATCCGCGCGACATGGGCGACGATCTCATCGCCGCGCATCGCGACCTGCCGAAGGTCATGCCCTATCTGCATTTGCCGGTTCAGTCCGGCTCGGACCGCATACTCGCGGCGATGAACCGCCAGCACGGGCGTCAGGAATATCTTTCGATCGTCGCGCGGGTTCGCGCCGCTCGTCCCGACATCGCAATGAGTTCGGATTTCATTGTCGGGTTCCCCGGCGAAACCGAGGCGGACTTCGACGAGACCCTCGATCTCGTCGAACGCGTCCAATTCGCGACAGCGTATTCCTTCAAGTACAGCACACGTCCCGGTACGCCCTCTGCCGATATGGAGCAGGTGCCCGAAGACGTTAAATCCGAGCGTCTTGCAAGACTGCAATTGCTGATCGAGTCGAAGTGGCGAAAGTTCAACGAGGACTATGTGGGCGATTGTTTCGACGTTCTGTTCGAGAAGCCGGGCCGGTACAGCGGCCAGATCACCGGCCGCTCGCCATATCTGCATCAGGTCCAGGTGGAGGCGCCCGTCGAGATGATCGGCACCATCGCACGCGTCAATATCCTGCAATCGAGCCGGAATAGCCTGTTCGGCGAACTTGCCGCGCCTACGCGCGTTAGCACGATGCCGGCCGCATTGGCGGTCGAAGGAGCCTGAGTGCGCCAGCCCGGACCCGACGTCAGTCACAAAAAGCCGTGGGAGGCCCGCGAGGCCCCTACCCAGGTTGTCGTGACGTTCGACGACAATCAGCTTGCGATGCGGCTTTTCGGCCGGCACAGCGAGAACCTCGCGCTCGTCGAGCGCAGACTCGATGTCGTCGCCGACCAGCGCGGCAACCAAGTGACAATCGAGGGCGAACGCGAAGCCTGCGATCGCGCGCGGCGGGTGCTCGAATCGCTGTACGATCAGTTGCGCAAGGGTCACGAGATCACGAGCGGCGACGTGGACGGAGCGATCCGCCAGGTGACTACGCAGCCCGCGCGGGAAGCGGAGGGCGATGATCGTTCAGGATTCGAGCAATTCCGGTTGCGCAAGCGCCTTGTGCGCGCACGGACCCCCGGGCAAGACGACTATCTGCGCGCGCTGAAGAAGAACACGCTCGTTTTTGCGACGGGTCCCGCCGGCACCGGCAAGACATGGCTCGCGGTCGCTCACGCCGTGCACCTCTTCGAGCGGCGCGAGGTCGATCGCATCGTACTCTCGCGTCCTGCGGTGGAAGCGGGCGAGCGTCTCGGTTTTCTGCCGGGCGACATGCGCGAGAAGGTCGATCCCTATCTGCGGCCGATCTACGACGCCTTCTATGAGCTCATGGACCGGGGGATGGTCGAGCGCGCGCTGCAATCCGGCGAAATCGAAATCGCACCGCTCGCTTTCATGCGCGGGCGAACGCTCGCGAACGCCGCGGTGATTCTCGATGAAGCGCAGAACACGACGACCATGCAAATGAAGATGTTTCTGACCCGTCTCGGCGAGCACTCGCGCATGATCGTCACCGGCGATCCGAGTCAGATCGACCTTCCAGCCGGCCAGTCGTCCGGTCTCGAGGAGGCAGTTCGGCTCATCGGCAACCTGGAAGATGTCGGTCATTGCGCATTTACCGCGGCGGACGTCGTGCGGCACGAACTCGTTTCACGAATCGTGGGCGCCTATGATGCCGCCGACGCAAAGAAGAAACCGGGGAAGCAGCCGTGACCCCTGCGATCGATGTGACTTTCGAAGCACCCGGCTGGGCCAGAATTTCCGACGCAGAACGTATCGTGCGGGCGGCGATCGAAGCGGCACTCGCCAGCGCGGGACCCGGCAATTTTGAACTCGGTGTCGTCCTGAGCGACGATGCTCATATTCAGGTTCTCAATCGGACCTGGCGCGGCAAGGATGCCGCCACCAACGTTCTTTCCTTCCCGGCTGCAGATTCCAGTCAGGACGGCCCCCGTCTCCTCGGAGATGTCGTGCTGGCGCTCGAAACGATCGAGCGCGAGGCGACAGAAGAGGGCAAGACGTTTCAAGAGCACCTCTCCCACCTCGCGGTGCACGGGGCCCTCCACCTGCTCGGTTTCGATCACCAGCGCGACGGTGATGCCAAGACGATGGAAGACCTGGAACGAAGTATTCTGGCTGGACTCGGGATCCACGATCCATATGCAGGCGCGGCCAGCAAGCGAACGGAACCAGCATGAACTCGCATGACCCGGCCGACGCTCGCTCGCCGGACAACCCCCCGGCCGAGCGCACCGAAACGAAGAGCCCGGTCGAAGGATTCGTCGGCCGCCTGAAGTCGCTCATCGGGCTGCGCTCCGGATCGGTGCGCAGCAATCTCGCCGACGTGCTCGCCGAGGACGAGGTCAAGGCCGAGTTCTCGCCGGCCGAGCGGGCCATGCTGCAGAATATCCTCGCGCTGGAAAAGCAGCGCATCGGGGATCTCATGGTGCCGCGCGCCGACATCGTTGCGGTGCAGAAAGATATCGAGATCGGTCATCTCCTGCGCGTGCTGTCGAGCGCCGCGCATTCGCGCCTCGTCGTCTATGGCGAGACGCTCGATGATCCAACTGGCATGGTGCACATCCGCGATCTCGTCGCCTATATCACTACGCGCGCGATGACGCCGAGCGCCGCGAAACCGCGACGACGCAAGACATTGCCGGCCGACCTCGACCTCAAGAAGGTTGACCTTTCTGAGACACTCGCCGCCGCCAACCTTATCCGGCCCATCCTGTTCGTTCCGGCGTCGATGCCGGCGATCGACCTTCTGGTGAAGATGCAGGCCACGCGAATTCATCTCGCGCTCGTCGTCGATGAGTACGGCGGCACGGACGGCGTCGTCTCGATGGAAGACATCGTCGAGCAGATCGTCGGCGATATCGAAGACGAGCACGATGACGAGGCGGCGATGATCGTGGCGCACGGCGACGACATGTTCATCGCGGACGCCCGAGCGAGCCTGGACGAGGCGACGGAAAAAATCGGACCCGATTTCGATGCAAGCGAGGCGAGCGAGGAGGTCGATACGATCGGCGGATTGATCGTAACGCTCGCGGGCCGCGTGCCGATCCGCGGTGAAATCATAGCCGGTCCCGGTGTGTTCGAAATGGAAGTGCTCGACGCCGATCCGCGCCGCGTGAAGCGCGTGCGTATCGGACGGCGCCCTCCGGAAGCGCCGAAACGGGAGCCGCGCAAGCGGCCTGATGAGCCGGCGGCAAAGCCACACGGCGAGGCCTCTGCGTCCGCCGCTCCGCGCCCCGACGAAACCTCCAACTGAAGCGGAAACCGGTGAGGCCGACCGCGATCGTCAACTCCATCGTGCTCGCGTGGGGCTGGAAGCGGCGTCTGATCGCATTCGCGGCGGGAGCTCTCTCCGCATTCGCGATGGCGCCCTATGACCTTTGGCCATTGCTTGGACTTACCCTGCCGGTGCTCGTCTGGCTGATTGACGGCGCTGGTGCAGGCAGCGCCGGACTTCGTGCGGCCTTTGGCGCCGGTTGGTGGTTTGGCTTCGGTTATTTTCTCGCCGGACTTTACTGGACAGGCATGGCGCTGCTGGTCGAGGCGGACAAATTTGCCTGGCTGCTCCCATTCGCCGTGCTCGCGCTGCCGGCTGGTCTTGCTTTATTTGTCGGCAGCGGGACCGCGCTCGCCCATGCGTTGTGGTCTCGCGGACCCACGAGAATTCTCGCATTTGCGGCCGCGCTCACAGCAACGGAGTGGCTGCGGGGCCATATCCTTTCGGGATTTCCCTGGAACAGCTTCGGCCAGTCGCTTGCCGCCATGCCTGCGCTTGCGCAGACCGCATCGTTGATTGGACTGTGGGGACTCACGCTGATCGCGCTTGTGACGCTCGCAAGTCCCGCCGTTCTCGCCGATCCGCCGGAGACCTCAAAGCGACCGTGGGTTCTGCCGGCCATATCGGTTGCCATTCTCGTCTCGATGGCGGCCTTCGGCTTCTACCGGCTGGGCACGACCGACACCACGTGGGTCGACGGCGTGCGGCTCCGCATCATGCAGCCGAACCTCCCTCAGGACGAGAAATTCCGGCCCGCCGCCAAACAAAAGGTTCTTGCCCTCTACGCGGCCGTCAGCGAGCGAGCAACGGCGCCCGAACGCAGCGGATTGCGGGACGTTACGCATCTGATCTGGCCGGAATCGGCTTTTCCTTTTTTCCTCGAGCGCGAACCGGACGCACTCGCCGCTATTGCCGATCTTTTGCCGCCGGGCGTGGTCCTGATCACGGGCGCCGCGCGCGTGGAGGAGGCGAAGCCGGCTGAAAAGGAGTCGCGCGTCTACAACAGCATCCGCGTGATCGGCGACGACGGCGCAATCCTTTCCACTTACGACAAAGTACGTCTCGTTCCGTTCGGCGAGTTTCTTCCCTTTCAGCGACTTCTTGAATCCGTCGGCCTCGAGCAACTCACTCGCGTGCGCGGTGGATTTACCCCGGGGGCGCGCCGAAACGCTCTCTATGTTCCGCGTCTGCCGCCTGCATCGCCCCTTATCTGCTACGAGGCGATCTTTCCGGGCAGTGTTCTGCCGGAAGGCGCGCGGCCCGCGTGGCTGCTGAATGTGACCAACGACGCCTGGTTTGGCATTACACCGGGCCCCTACCAGCATTTCTCCCAGGTTCGGCTGCGAA
>Ga0307505_10001453_pt1 | contig 19139 bp, 15 predicted proteins | sample 23_S_MG_FD_202183 | JGI IMG/M metagenome (GOLD analysis project Ga0307505, IMG submission 202183) | Soil microbial communities from Populus trichocarpa stands in riparian zone in the Pacific Northwest, United States - 23_S | ecosystem: Environmental > Terrestrial > Soil > Riparian zone > Trees...
CCTCCGCAGAGGGGAGAAGGTGCCGAAGGCGGATGAGGGGTCGCTCTCGTGACAGGTACGCAGCCTTCTGTTTCTTTCTCTCAGGCGCGCCGCTGCGCGGCGTGGGCCCGCTCGGGATGACAAGCAAGAGTTTCTACCCACTGGACACCGACTTCCGGGAAGCTGTCCATCGGACCCGCTCGGGATGACGGACAATGTCCCCGTGGATCTCCGCCAGGTCTATCTCGACGCGCTCGCGCAATGCGCTCCCGAGTCACTCGTCCGTGCGCACGTGAAGAGCGACATGCCACATCACGTGGTGGCCATCGGCAAGTGCGCCGGCGCGCTGCTCGATGGCGTCGCCGCAGTGCATCCGGTCGACAGCGCGTTCGTCGCGGTGCCGGAAGGGTATCGGCTGCCCGTCACTCCCGCGCAGATTCACGCGGGCGGACATCCGCACATGACGCCGGCCAGCTTCGCCGCCGGCCGGGCGCTGCTCGAGTTTGTTGATCATCATGACGACCTCCTGTTCCTCGTGTCGGGGGGAGGCTCGGCCTGTATCGAGGTAGCGTTGCCTCCGCACACCGAGGACGAGGTCATGCTCGCGAACGCGCGACTGATTGCCTCGGGCAGGACCATCGCCGAGATCAACAAGGAACGAAGAAAGCTGTCGGCGATCAAAGGCGGCGGACTCGCGGCGCGAGTGCGCGGTCGTGCGGTCACACTCGTCTACTCGGACGTTTCTCCCGGCGTCCTGGCCGACGTGGCCTCGGGACCGACGCTGCCTGGTTCCGAGGCCACGCTCATCGCGGACAACTCGACGCTCGTGCAAGCGGCTGCACGGATCCTCGGCACGCACGCGGTCGTGCTCGAAGAGCAGCTCGAATGCGATGTGGAGGAGGCGGCGCAGATCCTCGCGGCGCGCTCGAGGACACTGACCAAGGGTCAGGTGCTCGTCGCCGGCGGCGAGCCGACTGTCGTCGTTCGCGGTACGGGGAGAGGGGGACGGTGCAGCGAACTGGCCGTGCGGTTTGCCATGAAGAGCGCGTGCGCGGCCCTCTTCGCGAGCTCCGATGGCGTGGACGGCAATTCCGGGGTGGCCGGATTCCAACTGCCGGCGGGCGACAAGTTCCAGGAGCCTGCGCAGCGCGCCGGCGCAGAGCAGGCTCTGCTCGAGTCCGCCTCGCAAGCGATTGCCGCGCAAGTGGGTGAGCCGATTATGATTGCGCCGACGGGGAACAACCTCCGGGATCTCTTCCTCGTGGCTTGCGTTTAGCAAGCAAGCGCCACGGTAGCTCCGCGCGATCCGAATGAACGTCAACGACCCCGCAGATCCCTTGCTGCCCCCTCCGCGGAAGGGACACCACCGCTCTGCGCGCGAGCGGCAGCGCAAGGGGCCCATGTGGGGCTGCCTCAAGGGGATGATCTGGCTCATCGGCGTAGCGGGCCTGCTGCTTTTCCTGATCATCGGAGGCGGCTGGTGGGTGCTCGGCTCGCCCAACTTCGCCGAGTACGTGCGTAAGCGAGTCGAGGCGACCCTGGAGGCGAAGCTCGGCCGCGACGTTTCCATCAAGAGCGTTGCGTTCGTGCGCACGTCGCCGCAGAAGATCATTCTCCACGACGTGCGGATCGCGAATGCGCCGGGTGGCGTGGCCACGCACTTCGCCACCGTGCGCCAGATCGAGATCAGCGGCGGCGTGCAGTCGTTCTGGGGCCGTTCCGTGAAAGTGGACCGCGTCGACATCCGTGATCCCCAACTGTGGTTCGAGGTCTTCCCCGACGGTACGCACAACTTCCCGAAGTGGAAGACCGCACCTCCCCGCCGCTTCGAGATCTACCACCTCGCGATCGGCCAACTGTTCGTGAGCGGCGGCGCGTTCAGTTTCAACGATCGCAAGCACGACATCGTGGTCGCGGCCCAGAAGCTCGATTCCACGATCAACATCACCAACGCCGAGAACCTGTACGAAGGGATGATGAACAGTCCGCTCGTGCGCGTGCGACTGCAGGACTACGAGCCCTTCGATGTGAGCATGCGGGGCGGCTTCCGATACACGCCGGGGGTGCTCGATCTTCGCTCGATCGCTCTGCGGGGCCGAGGCGTGGATCTGTTCCTGTCCGGCAAGCTCGATCCTCTCACCGAGGCCGCGTATGACCTGCGACTGACCTCGCGCCTGGACCTGAGCCGCATTCGCGAGATCTTCCGAGTGGAGAAAACTCTCGAGGGCACGCTGGCCCTCGACACTCAGCTCAAGGGCGAGGCCGGCGATTTCGAGATGGCCGGTGAGTGGAGCGCGGCGCGCATCGAGGCGGACACCTACGAGCTCACAGGCGCAGCCGGTCGCATGGTCGTCACCGGCGAGAACCTGGTCGTCGACGTGGACAAGGCCGGCTTCGGCGGCGGCACGATCGGCGCGCACTACGAGCTCGCGACCTACGCGGAGCCGTATCCGATGAAGATCGACCTCCGCTACACCGGCATCGGCATCGAGCCGCTCTTCAGCGACTGGGGCATCGAGAACACGGGATTGCGCGGCGCGGCCACCGGCACGCTCACCTACGGCTGGAACAAGGACCTGGTGCTCGAAGGAGCCGGAGAGGGTTCCGCGCGGCTCTCCAGAAACGCGGTGGCCTTCTCGCAGGCGCGCTATCCGATTCCGGTTGCGGGCACGACTCGCTTCGCGCTCGACAAAGGCGTGGTCACGTTCCGCGAGCTGGAGCTCGATACCGAGTCCTCGCACGTGAGCATGACCGGCACGCTGCGCATCGAGGATGTCTTCACGAACCTGCGCATGAACATTCGCAGCACCGACTTCTCCGAGCTCGACCGGCTCGGCTTCAACTTCGCGCACTCGGCGGGCAAGACCGACTACGAGCTCCTCGGGCTGGGAGGCACGGGCACGATCACCGGAACCGTGAGCGGTCCGCTCGAGAAGCCGCAGGTCGCTGCGAAGATCGACGGCTCGCAGGTGCTCTACAATCAGGTCCTCCTCGGCGACGCTGGCATCGACCTTCGCTACGACGGGAACAACTCGACCCTCACCTTCGATCGCGCGGTCTTCGCTGATGGCCAAGGCCGGCTCGGATTGACGGGAACCGTCACCTTTCCGGACGCCGGACCCGGACCGGTCTTCGACATCGCCCTCGACGCCGATGGCTATCCCGCCCAACGCGCCATCGACTCCGTGGGTCTCGATCTGAAGATCGGCAGCGGCTTGGCCACGGGACGGATGGTCATCGCCGGGACTCCCGATGACGGGCGAGCCACCTTCCTCAACACGATCATCCGGCGCGACGCGGCCACACTCGCGCTGAATGGCACCGTGCACTGGATGCCCGGCGAGGGGAACGTCGAGCTCGACCTCGACGTCGCCGCCACGAACTTCCCGATCGCCGACCTCGCCTCGTTTCTCGACTTCGGAGAAGTCCCCGTCACCGGGCGGCTCACCGGAGCGCTGAACGTGGCGGGGCGCAAGGAAGCGCTGGAGGGCAGCGGAAGCGTGACCGTTCGCGAGGGCACGGTCATGGGCGAGCCCATCGACCTCGCCTCCGCCGACATCGTCTTCACTGCCGGTCGGATGAAGGCCACCAAGGTGCTGGTGCAGATGCCCGCCGGCGAGATTCGCGGCGAAGCGGAGATCAATCTCGCCAGCGAACGTTTCAGCTACACCATCGAGTCAGGCGCGATCAATCCTTCGAAACTGACGCTGCTCACCGGTGTGGCCGATCTTCTGGGTGGCAGCATCATTCTCAAGTCGACGGGGGCCGGAACGTTCGAGCAGCCGGAGCTCGTGGTCGAGGCCACTCTCGAGAACGCGACGCTGCGCGGTCTGAATCTGCCGGCGGGCTCCGCGCCTCCTTCGATCTATCTGGCCATCCGCAACGGACGCATCATCGTGCGCGGCTCACTGGCGGACATCGTCACGATCGAAGGCGAGGGCACCCTCGGGGAGAACATGGCCGTGGACGCCGCGGTTCGCATCACGATCACCGACCTCGCCCGTGCGCTGGCCATCTCGCCGCTGACCTCCTCGCTGCCGGCCACAGGCAACCTGGTCATCGACGTGAAGCTCGGCGGAAGGCTGTCCCCCATCGAGGCGCTCGTGGTCGAGGCCACGGCCCCCGTGTTCAACCTCGAGGTCGCCGATCACGAGTTCGTGACCCCCGAGCCTTTGCGCATCACGCTCCGCAACGGACGGATCGAGTTCGACTCGTTCGAGCTGCGCCGCACCGACTCGGCCTTTGCCGTGACCGGCTTCGCGGAGATCACGGGGCAGAAGCGGCTCGACGTGGACGTGCGAGGACGCATCGGCGCGGCTTTGTTGCAACTGCTCACGCCGGATGTTCGCGCCGAGGGGTACATGGATGTCGTCCTGAGCCTCAGCGGGACGATGACCGCTCCCCTCGCGGAGGGCACCGCGGACCTCGTCGACGCCGAAGTGAAGTTCGTCGGGTTTCCGCAACTCATCGACGAGATCAACGGACGCCTGCGCTTCTTCCGGGACCGCATCGAGATCGAGTCGTTGCGCGCCACCGTTGGCGGTGGCCAGGTCGTGGCGGGCGGTTCGATCACGCTGGAAGGGATGACGCCCAAGCGCGCGCGCATCACGCTGCAGGGAACGGATGTGGTGTTCCGCGGATACGAGGGAGTGACCGTGGAAGGCAACTTCGCACTGCTGCTCTCCGGCGATCTGGAACGCGCCTCCATCACTGGCGACGTCGACGTCACCCGAGCGCTCTACTTCCGCGACTTCGACATCCAACAGACGCTCCTGGACGCGCTCCTCTCCCGCGCACGGATCACCCCGACTTCCTCCGCGACCTGGCAGGACCGCGTCGATCTGCGCATCCGACTGACCGCGCCCGGCACGCTCGCCATCCGCAACAACATCGCCGAGGTCATCGCCTCGGCGCAGCTCGACATGACCGGCACCGTCGCCAACCCCGTGATTCTCGGCGAGATCACGCTCGACGAAGGTGGCACGGTCCGCATCCAGGGAGTCGACTACCGCGTCGTCCGCGGCACCGTCGCCTTCCAGAATCCCTTCCGCATCGATCCCTTCTTCGACGTGACCATCGAAGGCACCGTGAACGGGTTCGGTACGGAGACCGAGAGCGGCCCGTACGAGGTGACCGTGAACATCACCGGCACTCTCGATCGCATCTCTCCGACGATCACCAGCGATCCCCCCGCCAGCGACATCACGCTCTTCTCGATCCTCGGTCTCGGCGGCCTTGGAGGCACGACAGGCCCGGGCGGTCTCGGCATCATGGGACAGTCGCTGCTCTACCAGAGCATCGGCTCGCTCATCGGGTCGCGTGTGTTCCCGTTCGTCGACTCGTTCTCCTACGACCCCGGAACGCTGGGCTCCGACGGCGCCGGCGCGAAGGTCACCTTCGAGAAGCGCCTGTCGAACAGAGTCCGTTTCCTCCTCGTGTACAACCTCGAGAATCAGCAGAGCCGTCAGGTGCTGGAGTGGCTCGTCAACCGTGACTACTCCTTGCAGCTCACGCGCGACGAAGCGGACGAGTATCGCCTCGACGCGCGTGGTCGCCGCCGCTATGACGCTCACTGGAAGTTCGGCGGCGACGACGAAGAGGACTTCGCCACCGCCGCTACCATGACACCCGGCGGCACCGGGACTACGCAGGCGACGACGCCCGCCGCAGTGGATGGACCGGCTCCGTTGCCTCCGCTCCCGCCGGTCACGGCGGTGAACACCAGCGTGGCGGACGGCCGCCTCATCTCCCAGATCGACTTCCGTGCAGACGCACGGTTCGACACGAACGCGGTGACGAACGAGGTCACCTTGAAGCCCGGACAACCCGTGACGATTCGGGACCTGCAAGCGTCGATCAGGAATCTCTTCGGCACCGGCAACTTCCGCGACGTGCGCGTCGACGCGACCCCCAACGCGAACGGGCTGACTCTGACGTTTGCGCTGTACCTGCACTACCGCGTCGACGAGATCACGTTCGAAGGAGTCGACCGGCGCGACCGTGCGCGCGCGCAACGCGAGCTGACCGTGCGCACCGGAGAGATCCTCTCCCTCGACGGCGTGGAGGACAGCGCTTCCGCCGTTCAGGACCTTCTGCGTCGCAACGGCTATCTCGAAGCGACTGTCGATCCGGAAACCAACTTCGACCGGCGCCGCAGCCTCGCGGACGTGATCTTCCACGTCAGCCTCGGCGACGAAGCCAAGGTTGGCGAGGTGATCCTCGACGGCGCCACCGCGCCGTTCACGCGGGAGCAGCTCGTCGGACGGATGGAGGAGAAGCCCGGCGAGACGTTCCAACTCGCGGAGGCGCGCGAAGACGCGGATCGCATCAAGAACTTCCTCGTGCGGCGCGACCATCGTCGCGCGGACGTCGACTTCGTCAGCCACATCTACGACCCGGCCACGAAGCTGGTGACGCTCCGATACCGCATCAGCGTGGGACCGATCGTGAAGGTCGAGGTCGAGGGGATCGAACGCAGAGCCGTGCGCCGTTGGCTGCCCTTCTCCCGCAACCAGGAGTACAGCGAAGACGCGATCGACCAGGCTGCAGACCGCATCGTGCAGGGTCTGCAGGGGCGCGGACACTACAACGCCGCGGTCGACACCGAGGGTGCGATCGACCGCGACACGAACGTCTGGACGTCCACGTTCCACGTCGACGCGGGGCCGCAGTTCCGTCTGACGGCGGTGACCTTCGACGGCAACATCAAGGTGCCCGACCGCGAGCTGCGCGGCGTCGTGGCCACGGCACCGAGCGGCGGCTTCCGCCGTCTTCTTGGCTCACTGTTCCGCCAACCCACCGGCATCACGCGTGGGCAGGTCAGCGACGACCGTGAAGCCTTGGAGTCCTACTACCGCCTACAGGGTTTCTCCGAGGCGACGGCCACCACGCCGGTCGTCACGTTGAACGACGCTGCGGAAACGATGTCCGTTCAGTTTCTCGTGACCGAGGGACCGCAGACTCTGGTCAGTGAAGTCGCGATCGAAGGAATGGATCGCGAGCGTCACTCCGATGCGCCAGAGATGCAACTCATTGCCGGAAAGCCGCTCAGCCCACAACTCTTGCACGACGACGTGGCCACACTGCAGACCTACTACGCGAACAGCGGGCATACTGAAGTGCAGGTCGTCCCACGCGTGGAGATCAGCGACGACAAAACCAGCGCGAACATCACGTACGTCATCGCCGAGGGACCTCGCGCCCGCGTCGGCAACGTGACCGTGCGTGGAAATACGTACACCGACCCTGATGTCGTGCTCCGCCGCTCGAACCTCGATCCCGGCGATCCGTTCAGCTATGGAGGCATGCTCGAAGCTCAGCGCGAGCTCTACCGCCTGGGCATCTTCCAGCGTGTGGAGATCCAGCCCGAGCAGAGCGGCACCAGCACCGGCGATCGCGACGTGGTCATCCAGGTGGAAGAAGGAAAGAACCTCACCCTCACCGGCTCGGTCGGTCTCCGTCTCGAGCGCGGGCAGGAAGCCGGCAGCGGCACCGATCTCAAGGAGCGCGTGGCCGTCGCCGCCGCACACCGCAATCTCTTCGGCACGGGCCGCTACCTCGGACTCGAAGTCGTGGCCGGCCGCGACGAGCAGGAGTTCTTTCTCACCTATCGCGAGCCCTTCGTCAGCCGTTGGGACGTGCCCGTGCAACTCCAGATTTTCCAAAGCGACGACGCCACCCGGCTGGGCACGAACATCCGGCAGAGCGGCCTCTCCATCGAGGCCAGCAAAGTCATCCATCGCCAGGCCCGAGGGTCGCTGCGTTACGAGTACAAGATCTCCGAATGCCAGGGCGGTCCGCTCTGCACGGACATCAGCAACGAGATTCCGGTCGAAGGCCTCGAGCCCGAATTGCTGGACATCCAGATCTCCAGCATCACGCCCACGTTTTTCTGGGACACGCGCGACGACATCATCGATCCGCACCGGGGCTTCTTCACCAGCGCTTCCGTCGAGTACGCGTTCCCCGTCTTCTCCGCGACGGCGCGCTTTCTCAAGGAGTACGTCCAGGGAGCGTTCTACCTCCCGGTGAGCGAGCGCACGGTCGTGGCCATCTCCGGTCGCGCAGGCCTGATCCAGTCGCTGGGCGGCACGACCAGCGATCAGGTGCCGCTCTCCGAACGATTCACTGCGGGCGGCGAGGTCACGCACCGCGGCTACGCACTCGATCGCCTCGGGGATCTCTGCAGGACGGCGCCCGAAGAAGGCTACGCCGTCATCCCCGACTGCGAGGAGACGCTTTATCAGAGCAGCGAACGCTTGCCGGATGGGTCGCTCGAGCTGGGACCGGTCCTCCCGCGCGGTGGCAGTGGCCTGCTGCTGTTCAACGCCGAGTACCGCTTCCCCCTCTTCTCCACGCTGGGCGGTGCCGTCTTCGTCGACGCCGGCAACGTCTACAAGAACCGCATCGACTTCGACAATCTCAAGTACGGAGTGGGCTTCGGCCTGCGCTACCTCTCACCCGTCGGTCCCCTGCGCATCGACGTCGCCTCCCCGCTCGAACGTCGCTGGTACCAGGACCGGATCCAGTACTTCATCACCCTCGGCTACGCGTTCTAGCCGGGTTCATGAACAGCCTTCCTCCTCCGCGCCTCCGCGTGATCCCTTGAGTCTTTCGCACGCGGAGGCGCGGAGGCGCGGAGAACGCGGGAGTATCATTCGGACCGAAATGGCCATCAAAACCTTCGACGAGTTCTGGCCCTACTACGTGCGTGCGCATTCGAAGCTGCCAACGCGTGTGCTGCATGCGATCGGTTCGCTGCTGGCGCTGGCTTGTGTCGCCGCAGGGATCTTCGTCAGCGCGTGGTGGTTTCTGGGCGCGCCGCTCATCGGCTATGCCTTCGCGTGGTACAGCCACTTCTTCGTGGAGCACAACAAGCCCGCGACGTTCGGCCACCCCTTGTTTTCACTGGCCGCCGACTACGTGATGCTCTGGAAGACGCTGACGGGAAGCATGGGCGCGGAAGTCGCGCGCTACTGCCGCTGATCTCGCAACCGGCAGCTCCGCGGAGTCTGCGCGGTAGAGAACACCTTGGCCTCGTAGCGACCGCACGTGCCCAAGGCTATGGCGGCCAGCGCTGCCGGCCGTGCCGGTCGGGCACTGATAGAATCCGGCGCATGGCATTACTCGAAGGAAAGACCGGCATCGTCTTCGGCGTCGCCAACAAGCGCTCCATCGCATGGGCAATCGCGCAGGCACTGTCGCGCGAGGGAATGAAGCTCGCGTTCACGTACCAGGGTGAGCGCTTGAAGGAGAGCGTGGAAGCGCTCACCTCGGCTCACATGCCCGGCTCTCTCTTGCTCCCCTGCGACGTCACCAATGACGCCGAGATTGCGGCCGTCTTCGCCCGCGCCGGCGAGGAGTTCGGCAAGCTCGACACACTGCTGCATTCGGTCGCATATGCTCCGAAGGAAGACCTCGAGAACGAGTTCATCTTCACCTCGCGCGAAGGGTTCAAGCTCGCTCACGACATCTCCGCCTACTCGCTCGTGGCCCTGACCCGCGCCGCGCTGCCGCTTTTCGAGAAGGCCGAAGGCGGTTCGGTGCTCGCCCTGACTTACCTCGGCGCGCAGAAGGCGGTCGAAGGCTACAACGTGATGGGCGTTGCCAAGGCCTCACTCGAAGCCAGCGTCCGCTATCTCGCCGCGAACCTCGGCCCCCGCCACATTCGCGTGAACGCGATCTCCGCGGGCCCGGTGAACACGCTGGCCGCCCGTGGCATCCGCGGCTTCACGGGAATGCTCAAACATCACGCCGAGCGCGCCCCCCTCGGCCGCAACGTGGAGCTCGAAGAGGTCGCCAACGCCGGCCTGTTCCTCATGTCCCCGCTCTCCTCCGGCATCACCGGCGAGATCATGTTCGTCGACTGCGGCTACAACATCGTGGGACTGTAGGTTTGTAGGCTCACAGGCACGACGCGGCGCGCGCGCGCAGTGCCGTGGGTGGTGCGATGGGCTCGAGACCGATGGCCAGGAGAGTCACGGCGCGACGGTAGTCCTCGCGCGCACGACGGCAGGGGATGCAGGAGGCGATGTGCTCGGCGAGGTCGGCGAGGTCTCCCGCAGCCGCCACACCAAGTGCGTCGAGTGCCGCGATCGACTCCGTGTCCTCATGCGTCATTGAAATGCCTGCAAACGCTCCCGCAGCTTTCTCATCCCGAGCTGCATCCGGGTCTTGATGGTGCCGAGAGGCTCCTCGAGCCGCGCAGCGATCTCGGACTGCGAGAGCCCCTCGAAGTACGCGAGCTCGAGCGCCACGCGCTGCGCAGCCGGCAACTCCGCCAATGCGCTACGCACGGCCTGACACTCCTCGGACTGAATGGCCTTCTCCGCTCCGCTCCAGGTATCGAGGAACGAAGAACGGATCGAGACCTCGCGCCCCGCCTCATCCTCGCGGGTATAGCGGATCTTTCGCGAGCGAAGGCGATCGATGCCGCGACTGCGTGCAATGGAGATCAGCCAAGCCACTTCGCTTCCGCGGACGGCGTCGAACATCTTCGCGCTCGTCCAGGCTTTCACGAAGGTTTCCTGCAACACCTCCTGGGCATCGTCCGCGTTGGCCAGAATGCGCAAGAGCAGCGCGTAGACGGTGGATGCGTAACGGTCATAGAAAACCTCGAACGCCGGCACGTTTCCTCGCGCGACATCGGGCAGGAGCGTAGTTGCAGGTGCGCCGGCGGTGTTCATTCGACTGTTCAGTGTGTACCGACAGTCTACGCCCGGACGAGCATTTTGGATTGGTGAGCGGGGGCTTCTGTCGCCGCCGCTTTCGTCAGAATGAAGGCCCTACTTCTTCTTCTCTTCTGCTTTTGGAAACTCGATGTCCGTGCGGATCCCCGCGCGGCTCGGCTTGCGCCTTCCGGGAAACCCGCTGGGACGTCCGGCCGTTTGATCGTTGCTGTCCTGGCCCGGCGCGCCGCCGTCCCAGAATCCTTTGCCTTTGACGTGCTCCCTCGGGTTTCCTGCCATGGGCTGCTCCTTCGCGGTAACTCGCTGAATCCTAATGAATTGGCACCTCAATCGCAATTCAAGTGACCGGCAGCAAAGGAGACCTCGAATATGGTGGACACCGTGGATCCCACGAATCAGTTTCATCCCTATCAGCCCCAGGATGCGGTACCGCACAGCGAGAAGGTGGCGCAGAGCGGCCTGAGCGGCATTCTCACCAAGCTCGGCCTCGATCAAAGCAGGATCGACGCAATGGGCGGCAAGTTTCAGAACATGGATGTTCGAGGCCAAATCGAAAAGGCACGCGTCGCGGCTCGCAAGAATCCCGGCATGGTGCTCGGCGGCCTCGCGGCCCTCGTCATCGGCGCGGGACTTCTGCGGAAACGCTCTTCGCGTTAGTGGTCCTCGCGATGAGCCACTCCATCTCGCGATGAGCAAACAGCGAGAGCCTTCTCCCCTCCGCGGAGGGGAGAAGGTGCCGAAGCGAAGGGTCTTCCTCGAAGGCAGGGGATCACGCTGAACCCAACCGACTGGCAGCAACGACCTCCTCCGTCATCCCGAGAGTGTGTGCAGCAATCCAAGGCTTTCCCTGCCTGTCATCCTGAGCGGGCGGCGGGTGGGTGCGAAGGATCCCCTGCGGTGAACGTAACCCGCGCAGGTTGGAGAAGGCCGCGGTTCTCGTACCCACACGCTCATCGTTCCTCGCACGAGATCCTTCGCCGTCTACGCGGCTTCTAATGACATCGAAGATGTCATCCACTGCTCCAAGGCCGGCAATTTTGCTCGAACAGCGTGCCCAACGCTTGGCCAACCAGCGCCGCCGGCCGTGCCGGCTTCCAAGAAACTCCCAATGTTTGCACGGTCAGAATGCAAACTCATCGGAGGCTGCCTCACCCCCCTCATCCGGCCGATGGCCACCTTCTCCCCCCAAGAAGCCGGGGGGAGAAGGCTCTCGATTACACACTCTCGTGAGGAACCACTCAACTAACGATCAACTCCAGCTCGCGATGCGCACACACCGAGAGCCTTCTCCCCTCCGCAGAGGGGAGAAGGTGCCGAAGGCGGATGAGGGGTCGCCCTCGTGGCAGGCACGCAGCCTTTGTTTCTTTTTCTCAGGCGCGCCGCGCGCGGCGTGGGGCGGCTCAGGATGACAGGATTGGAGGCGCCCGGATTTCTGCACACACTCTCAGGATGACGGGAAGGACCCACATCAGTACGAGTGGATCGTGTATTGGATGCGCACTTCTGTGCCGTAGATCTGCCCGAACACCCGCACACGCGCCACGGATTCGGTCAGACCCGTCGTCGTCCCGGCAGCGGTGATCTCGAACTGTCCACCACTTTTTTTTACCATGTGACCTTCGATCGTCCCCTGCCAATCCTGCGCGGTCACGTGGGCGCTTGGCTGGGTGATGATCTCTCGCGCGGCCAACTCCGCCCCGTTCTCGGCGAGCGTCTCGGCCATGATGCGCGCTCGGAAGCGCCGGGCTTCGGAGAGCTCCCGCGCAGAATCGATCATCAACAACTCGATCAGGCCGAAATACAGCACGGCCAGCACGAGCGCGAGCACGAGCGCGAAGCCCTTCTCACTACTGCGTCGAGCGCGGCTGCAGGATGACGTCGATCGCAAGCAAGCCCCTCCCATCCCGGGCAGTGATGTGCGTGGCCCATCCCGCATTGGGCCCCGTCTGCACCGCGTCGATGTCGATTCTCGAGAAGTCCGGCGGAAGTCCGCGGGCCACCCAGTCGGTGGGAACACCCACGTTGTAGGAGCGACGAAGGACCTGACCGGGCGTGGTGAAGTCCCAGACGATCGTCTCGAGGCCGCCGGTCGGCTGCACCGTCTTCACGATCAGGACCTTGTCCGAGGCTGTGTAACCGGCATGCGTGTTGAGGTAGGGGTTCTTCCCGTAGCCGTCCATGACGTCGCGGCGCATCCGCGCGAGCACAGCCACCACTTGCGGATGGCGATGGTAGTTGATCGGCAACCGCTTCTCGTACCCGCGCATCTCAGCGGTGAGTGTGAACAGCACGGCCAGGAACATCCCGAAGATCGTCATGGAGACGATGACTTCCAACAGGCTGTAGCCGCGTTGCCGAACGGGTGACGCTCGCGTGGCCCGCGGTCGAAGAGAGCTCACCACAGGTTCGATCCTCCCGTGTCCACGCGCACCAGCTCCAGTCGCGCCGTGCGCTCGCCATCCTTCCACCGGATCGTCATCAGGACGTTCTTCACGCCGGCGGACGCGGGCGTCACCGAAACAATGGTGGTGAAGGGGGTGAGCGGTGCGAGCACCGCCGTATCGCTGACGAACACCGGAGGCTGCGTCTCCAGGGATCCATAGCCGATCCGCCGCCAGTACTCGGCCTCATTGGCCAGCGCCTGGTACGCGAGGATGATCTCGCTAGCCTGCTGCAACCGGCGGTTCCGCTCCAGAAACGCCGCCATCGACATCGTGATCACCAGCGTGAGGATCAGAAACGCGACCAGCACTTCGATGAGCGAGAAGCCGCGCTGTCTGCGCATGGCTGCATTGTAGTTTGCGTTGCGGGTTGCGAGTGGCGAGTTGCGTTGTGAGTTGCGGGTGGCGAGTGGCGGGTGGCGGGAGACCGATTTCTACCTGCATGGCTCACCGAGGCGTATGGCGAACTCGCAACTCGCAACTCGCGACTCGCAACTCGCAACTCGCAACCCGCAACCCGCAACTCGCAACCAGCAACCAGCTCGCAACCCGCAAAAGCAACCGGCCACCAACGACGGCCTGGCCCTGTTATGCTCCGCCGCCGATGAAGCTTCGATTTGCTCCCTCGCCGACCGGGTTCCTCCATGTGGGCGGTGCCCGCACGGCCATCTTCAATCTGCTCCACGCACGCCGTCATGGGGGGCGGATGCTGCTGCGCATCGAAGACACGGATGTCGAGCGTTCGAAGCAGCGCCATGCCGAACAGATCGTCCAGTCGCTGCAATGGCTCGGCATCGAGTGGGATGAGGGGCCGGTCTACCAGAGTGACCGACTGGACCGCTACCGTGAACGCGCCGAGGAGTTGGTCGCGAGTGGCAAGGCGTACCGCTGCTATTGCACGGTCGAGGAGCTCGACGCCGAGCGCAGCGCCGCGGAGCAGGCAGGCGGCACCTACCACTACTCGGGACGCTGCCGCGTTCGTGCCGAAGCCGGGGCGCCTCAGCCGGACGACACGGCCCACGTGATCCGCTTCAAGGTTCCGCCGGGGGCCATCGCCTTCCACGATCTCATTCGCGGTGACGTTCACTTCCAGGGCGAGCTGATCGACGACTTCGTGCTCATCCGCTCGGATGACAACCCCACCTATCACCTGTCCGTGGTGGTCGACGACGTGGACATGGAGATCACCCACGTGGCCCGGGGCGACGATCATCTTTCAAACACACCCAAGCACATCCTGCTGTTTCAGGCCTTCGGCGCGACGGCCCCGGTGTTCGCACACCTGCCATTGATCCTCGGGAGTGACCGCAAGAGGCTCTCCAAACGCTCCGGAGCGACCTCGGCCGAGGAGTACCGCGACATGGGCATCGTGCCGCAGGCGCTCTTCAACTTCCTGACCCTCCTGGGCTGGAATCCGGGAGGAGACCGCGAGCTGATCTCCCGCGACGAAGCAGTGCAGGTGTTCGACCTCTCCGACGTGAACAAGGCGCCGGCGGTCTTCGATCCGGAGAAGCTGCTCTGGATGAACGGCCAGTATCTGATGCGCATGTCTGCCGCCGAGATCTACCCGCACCTGCTGCCGTTTCTCGGCGACGACGCACCTCCGCTCGAGGAGATCGCCGCCGCCATCGAATTGAACAAGGGACGTGGACGCACTCTGCCGGAGATCGTCGTGCAGTTGCAGCCCTACCTCGCGGGCGACGACACGATCGAGTACGACCCCGAGGCTGCGAAGAAGCACCTCAAGGGCGAGGACCTGGCCGCACGCTTGACGGAGCTGCACGACGCGTTCGCTGCGACCGAGCCATTCGACGTCGCCACCTCGGAGCAGGCTCTGCGCGCCCTCGCGGAAGCGAACGGGCTCTCGGCGGGAAAGCTCATCCACCCGCTGCGGTTGGCTCTGACGGGACGAGGGGCTTCGCCGCCGATCTTCGACGTGGCCGTGGTGCTGGGGAAAGAGCGTTCGCTGCGGCGCCTCAAGCGCCTGATCGCGACGCTGCCGTAGCCCGCGCCCGATCGAGCGCGGTCGCTCCCGCCAGCCAGATCCCGCAGAACGCGATCATGGCGAACATGATCCACAGCGAGTAACGCCCGTCCGCCGAATACGGTTCGGTGGCCAGATGAATGGCTTCGCTGTTCGGCAGGATCTCCGCCTCCGAGAACTCGTGGACGGCGTAGAAGAGGATCTGCACCGCGAACAAGAGCAGGAACAGGCCGGTGACCTGGAAGAAGCGCTTCACATTCACGCGGTGGCCATAGTGCGCCCACAGCCAGGCCATGCTCGCCGCGCAGACCAGGCCGAGCGCGCAGCCCAGCCAGAAACGCCCCTGCCGCACCTGGATCAGCAGAAGCGCGGTCTCCATCCCCTCGCGCGTGATCATCAGCAGCGTGAACCCGAACACGCCCACCCACGCCCAGCCGCTGCCCTTGGAGGCGTGCTGTTCGATGCGCACTTCCATGTCCCGCTTCATGTGGGGAGCGACGCGCCAGATGTGAATCACGAAGCTCGTCACCAGGACGGCCGCGACCAACGCCAGGATGCCTTCCCAGAGCGGCTGGTTGATGCTCTGGAGGAGGTACCCGAGACCGGCGCTGGCGAGTACGGCGATACCGATGCCCCACCACACTGCCGGACGGAGGGAGTCCCGCCCGGTCTTCTTCAGGTACGCAAAGATGATAGCCACGGTGAGGAAGGACTCGAAGCCTTCGCGAAAGACGATGATCAATGCCTGGAGCATGCGTTCACTTTCTGAGCTTGGTCTGCTGGATCATGCGTACACGATCCGGTGCATCCGGAGTCTGTCCCTTGCGGCGGCAGGAGTCGCAGACCCCGAGGATCTGCAGGTTGTGAAAGGTGGGCGTGAACTTCTTTTTCTCGCAGATGAGGAGCTGGAGCCGCTCGATCTCTTCGTCGTGAAACTCGATGACGCCACCGCAGGCGGTGCAGATCAGGTGGTCGTGGTGCGAGTTTCCGCTGACGTGCTCGTAGTGATAGTGATCCTCGCCGAGGTGGACGCGGCGCACCATGCCCGACTTCACCAGGATCTCCAGTGTGCGATAGACCGTGGCCCGGGAGATCTTGACGTTCTTCTCTTTCATCTTGAAGAGCAGCTCGTCAGCCTCGAAGTGGTAGTGGATGGAGAAGATCTCGCGCACGAGCGCGGTCCGCTCGGCAGTGAGCTTCAGCCCCTGCTGCTGGAGGAACTCCTGGAAGCGCGCGACTTCCCGATCGACGTGAGCCATGTTTTGTTGAGACGTTGTCTCAGCCGGCAGGGTAGCCGGGCGGGGGTCCGGCGTCAAGAGCTCATCCGCACGAGTTGCGAGTTGCGAGTTGGGGACGCGGGGTGCGGGGTGCGGGGTGCGATCGCGGCGCGGATCGGTGTGGCCGCGCTGATTCTGTTGGGGTGGGGTACTGAGTGCTGGGTGCTGGGTGCTGAGAACCGACAACTGACAACTGCCAACGTAAGAGACCTACAAATGCGTTCGGGCTGCGTCGGCCCATTCCCTCACTTTGGGTTGGCGCGCGTCGATGGCCAGGGAGCGGTTCCAGAAGTCCAGGGCACGGGCGTATTCGTTGCGGCGGGCGTAGAGGACGGCCAGATTGTTCAGCACGAGCGTAGAGGACGGTTGCAGGCTGAGCGCGCGCTCGAGTTCCGCGAGGCCTTCCGTGTAGCGCTCGCCTTGCGAGAGTGCGGAGCCGAGGTTGGCCGCGATCAGCGCGGAGTGCGGAAGGATCGGCTTGGCCCGGTAGAGCAGGGCGATGGCCCGCGAGGTCATGTTCTGCGAGCGATAGAGAGCGGCGTAGTCGACGAACCACTTCTCCGCGTTCGGAAGGCCGCGCTGCACCGCCATGATGAACACGTTGTCCGCGGCCGTGTACTGCTGCCTCTCGAACAGCACCATGGCCATGTTGAGATACGGAGCCGGCCGCGACGGATTGAGATCGATGGCTTTCTGAAACGTCTCGATGGCCTCGCGATGCTTCCCCTGCTTGCGCAGCTCGATGCCCTGGTTGTTCCAGTAGGCGTACGCTCCCCATTGCTCCGGCGGCAGCGTTGCGGTCTGTGCAGGTTGATCTTCGTCCTCGAACACCGGCTGCAGGAGCGATGGATCGAGAAGATGCCCGATGGCTTGCAGCTTTCGCGTGTAGCGCTGCGGATCGGCCGTCAGGCCCGCCGTGGCCCGGCCTGCGAAGAACTCGTCGTAGCTCACGACACGCACCGACGTCACCGGTGCCAGGTCGCGAAACACCCAGCCGGCGTGGTTGCCCTGCATCTCCGTCGACTTCGGCAGTCCGAGCACCGACAGGACCGTCGGGACCACGTCGAAGATCGACATCACATGGCTGGCGCGTGAGGGAGCCACGTGATTTCCATAGGCGACGAACACACCGGGATTGCGGTGGTCGGACAGCGCGCTGCGCCCCGCGGGTTGCGTCCAGGGCCGGTTCTTGCCCCACCGAAATCCGTGCGCGGAGACGAGGATCACCGTCGTGTCGTCGGGGAGCACCTTCATCCACTCCCCGATCAGCCGGTCGATCTCGGAGTAGTAGTTGGCTACGGTGGGCCAGAACTTGCGGTACTGCGTCTGGGACATCCCCTCGCGATAGGGCGGGTGATACGGCGCGAAGAGGTGATTGACCGTGTCCGTGCCTTCGTACGAGACCATCGTCAGCAGCGGATCGCGCTGTTGATAGAGTGAGATTCCGGCCCGGTGATCGGTCCAGGTCTTGGCGAGCGTGTCGCGCAGGATGTTCACGGGATCCGACGGGCCTCCCGACGCGACGGCGGTCTCGAATTCCTGCGCGGTGATGTTCACGAATCGTCCCACCTGCGCGAAGCCGATCGACTCCGGCGCGACCGTCAACGGTGCGGTGCGCGCGCGCAACGCTGCTGGGTGGACTGCGTCGGGCATGAGCACGACCGGTGAGTCGAACGTCACTGCGCCGTCGACGCGAGGAGGCCAGGCGGTCCACCAGTCCACCACGAGGGTCTTGCGGCCGAAGGCCTCCGCAATGTCCTGCAGTGCCGGCGCGCGCCGGGTGCCCCCATCCACGGGGCGATTCGCCGCGCGATCGGTGAAGTCGATCACTCCGTGACGGTCCGGCGTCAGTCCCGTGGCCAACGACGTCCAGACCAGGGGCGAGACCGTGGGCTGAATCGTCTGCAACGTCGCGGACGTTCCGCCCTGCGTCAGCGCGCGAATGTTCGGGATCCGTCCGTCATTGGAGAGTTCCGTCAACAACTCCCAGTCCGCGCCGTCGAGGGCGAAGATCGCCACACGTCCGGCCACGCCGCGGGCATTGCGGCGAAGCTCCTGGCGCTTGTACTCGAGGAGCGCCCGCCGGTCGGGCTCCATCTGCGCGATCTCGAAGGCGGTCACTTGCAGTCCGCTCCGCGCGAGGTGACGGGCCACGGCTTGCCGCAACAGATCGCGACGGGTGGCGAACTGCGAGGTCGGCGAGAGCAGCTCCTCGACCGGCACCTGCTCGGTCACCGCGGAGACGGCTTCCCGGACGCGCGCGCGAATCCAGGCACTCCACCCATCCTGCACGAGTCCGCTCGAGTCCGGCAGCCGTTCGCCGGGCAGGGTGAAGCGCAGGCGATAGCTGATGAGCACCGGCACACGCTCCTTGGACAGGATGCGGACCAGACCATCGCCCTGCGCGGCTCCACTCCGCTTCTCGAAGCTGAGCCGGTAGAACTGGTGCGGCGGCAGATAGGTGACACGGCTCTGCACCAGCCGGACGAGCCCCGATCGCTTATCCACCCCGAAGATCAGGCGGCGCGAGGTAGGCAGGTAAAGGCTGACGAGGATGTACACCGTCCCCGCCATCCCGGCGAGGAGCGCAAGGGCGAGGAGGAACTTCGAACGGAACACGCGGACCGATTATGAAAGAAAGCTGCCAGCGGTGGGAGGTTGGCTTGGCGGACGACGCTTTGACATGCGGGTTGCGGGTTGCGGGTTGCGGGTTGCGGGTTGCGGGTTGCGGGTTGCGGGTTGCGGGTTGCGGGTTGCGGGTTGCGGGTTG
>Ga0307505_10001454_pt1 | contig 19136 bp, 14 predicted proteins | sample 23_S_MG_FD_202183 | JGI IMG/M metagenome (GOLD analysis project Ga0307505, IMG submission 202183) | Soil microbial communities from Populus trichocarpa stands in riparian zone in the Pacific Northwest, United States - 23_S | ecosystem: Environmental > Terrestrial > Soil > Riparian zone > Trees...
TCCGAGCGCGCGCGCAACGGCTCGAGAGTCGATTGGATCTCGCGGTAGGTTGCGGAAGGATCACGGCTCACGGCGCCGCAGCATACCCATCGACGCTCGGTTTCACCACAGAGGCACATTGCAGATTCGCCCCCGTGCGCGCTTCGCGCTCCGATGGGCTCGGCAGTACCGGCGAAGCCGGCACAGCCTCCGGTTATCAATTTCAAGGCCCGTCTTCTCGACGCGGCTTTGCCCGCCAATTCAATCGCCACCCCACTTAGTCACCCCGGCGAAAGCCGGGGTCCAGGCCTTATGCCACCGCCGCCCCACCTGGATCCCGGCTTTCGCCGGGATGACGTGCTTTTCGGCTTCGCGCTTACCACCGACTCGAATTGGCGGGCAAAGCCTCTCGACGCGCACGGGGGGCGAACATCGAATCAAGGCACAGAGAGCATTCGCAGTGCGTAACCCTCGTCCTCTGCGGCTCTGCGTCTCCGCGCGAGAAATATCAGTTGGAAACCAGTGCGGCGAAGTTGTCGCGCATGATTCGGCGGATGTCCGCGTCGCCGAGTCCGACCAGTTCGGCGGTGAACTCCGCCGGCCACAGCAGGCCCTCCGGGTGTGGGTAGTCGGAGCCGTTGAGCACGTGACCGACGCCGAGGGCGCCAGCGAGGGCGACGACATCGTCTTCGTAGAACGGCGCCACCCACAGGTGCTTGCGTATCATCTCACCGGGGCTCGCCGGCGGCGCGCCGAAGCGCCACATGTCTTTGCTGTAAAGACGGGCGATGTGGTCGAGCTTGCGCATCAGCGGCGCCACCCACGACGATCCGTACTCGACGCTCAGGACGCGCAGTGTTGGGTGGCGGCCGAACACGTTGTCGGCGACCAGCGCGGTGACGGTGTCGGTGATCGGGCGCTCGGTGAAGGACAGGTAGTACTCCATCAGCGAATGGCGGTGTGACGGCGGATGCGCCCGCAGTCCCCAGGGCGTGTTGTACATCTCGCTGAACGGCGTGCGGCCGATGTGGAAGACGACGTTGATCGACGCCTCCGCGCAGCGCGCCCAGAACGGATCAAAGGAGGGATCGCCGGGCGACGTGCCGTCGACCGGCCCCGCCGTGAGTATGACGAACCGCGCACCCTCGCGGATCAGGCGATCGAGTTCTTCGATTGCTTGCACGAGGTCGACCAGCGAAACGATCGGCGCACCATAGATGCGCCCGCCGCCGCCGTATCCCCAGTCCTCCGCGAGCCAGCGGTTGAAGGCGCGCAGCGAGGGGTACAAAACGTCGCGGTGTTTGGGTTCGCGCAGCTGCGGCTCGACGCCGACGCCGGCGGTCGGCAGCATCAGGCAGGCCTCGACGTTCTGCTCGTCCATCTTCGCCAGACGCGCCTTCTTATCGACGAATTCCGGCACGCTCAGCCCGTTGATCGGATTGAGACTCGGACTACCGCCCTCGTCGCTGGTGCCGCGCAGAAAGTCCTTCATGATCCCCGGCGCGCCGATGTTGTCGGCGGCGCCGACACTGAAGAACTGGCAGCGCTCGCGACCGACATACATCCGCCCCGGCCCCGCCCCCTTCGAACGATCCACCCAAACCGTGCGCTCCTTCCACCGCCCCTCAATGTGCCGCGAAAAACAATCATCCGGCTCGTAGTAGTGGTTGTCGGCGTCGTTTATCCGGTAGGGCAGCGCAGTCATCTGAACCTCCAACGATCTCAGGCAGACACCAAGGCGCAGAGCTCGGCGAACAGCGCCGTCGCCGGGAGTCTTGGTTTCATTTGTCTGCCTGAAAGAACCCGATTAGCTCCTTCGCACCCGACCGGTCAACGAAGATCGAGGAGGCAGTACCGGCTCTGCCGGAACTGCCGAGCCCATCGGAGCGCGAAGCGCGCACGGGGGCAAATTTCCAACGGCTCGCCTCCTGCGTTTTGCCACTGTAGTACCTCGGAACGTGCGAAGGTTCGTTTCATTTGCGGTTCTCGCGACTTGCATCGGCGTCGCGGCGTCGTCGCCAGCTCGCGCGGAATGCGATCCGGCGGCATACCGCGTCGGCGCCGGGATGTACGACATCACCGGCCCGGTCGCCGAGGTGCGCATGCTCGGCTACGCGATGTTGCATCAGATGACGCGAGGGTTGCGCAATCGACTGCGGTCGCGCGCCTTCGTCGTCGAGTCGGTGTGCAGCGGCGAGCGCGTCGCGTTGGTCACCGCCGATCTCGGATTTTTGACGCAGTCGATCCACGCCGCCGTCTTGCAGCGGCTCGGGGAACGATTTGGAGACCGGTATGGGAAGGACAACGTTCTGCTCGCCGCCACCCACACGCACAGCGGCCCCGGCGGATACTCGCATTACTTCCTCTACAACCTGAGCATCCTCGGCTTCAGCGAGGCGACGTTTCGCATCGCGGTCGACGGCATCGTCGAGTCGATCGCGCGCGCCGACGCCAACCTGACGCCAGCGCGGGTCTACCTCGCCACTGGGGAGGTCGAGAACGCCGGGATCAATCGATCGCCGGTCGCATACGACGAGAACCCGATCGCCGAGCGTTCCGCATACGCCGGCGACACGGACGAGAGGATGACCCTGCTGCGCTTCGATGCGGACGGTGGGCGTCCGCTCGGCACGCTCAATTGGTTTGGTGTCCACGCGACGTCGGTGGGCAACACCCACCGCCTCATCAACGGCGACAACAAGGGCTACGCCGCGCAGGTGGTTGAACGGGAATACGACGTGGACTACTCGCGCGCCGACACGTTCGTCGCCGCGTTCGCCCAGGCCGTCGAGGGCGATGTCAGTCCCAACATCTTCGGTGGCACCGACGGCGGTGGCGACGACGACTTCGCCAGCGCCGCGATCTCGGGACGTAAACAGGCACAGCGCGCCTTGGAGTTGATGCGGGATCGCTCGCGCCGCGTGGGGGGTCCGATCGAGGTGCGCCAGGCGTACGTCGCGATGGACGCGGTGCGCGTCGGTGCCGAGTGGACCGGCGGCGGCGCGGCGCCGACCTGCCCGGCCGCGATTGGCTTTTCGATGTTGGCCGGTGCCGAGGACGGCCGCGGCATTGGTCGCGAAGGGTTGACGTGCGCCGAGCCGGACGGATGGTGGCAGCGCGCCGCGTGTTGGGCGACGACCACCGAGTGCCAGGCGGAGAAACCGATCGCGGTGGAGATGGGCTCAAAGAAGCCGCATCCCTGGACGCCGGAGGTGCTCCCGCTGCAGTTGGTCCGCCTCGGGCCGCTCGCCGTCGTCGCGATCCCGTTTGAGATCACCACCATGGCGGGGCGCCGGCTGCGATCCGCCGTAGCCCATGAGTTGGCGCCGATGGGGGTCTCCGAAGTGGTCGTCGCCGGGTTGGCCAACGCGTACGCCGGCTACGTCGCCACGCGCGAGGAGTACCGGATTCAACACTATGAGGGTGCGTCGACCCACTTCGGCCCGTGGACGCTCGCCGCGTTGATCCAGGAGTCCGCGAGCCTGGCGCGGGCGATGCGCGAGGGGCACCCCGTCGATCCCGGCCCGGTGCCGCGCGACCTTTCGGATTTCCAGGACGATGCGCCGGGCGGCCCGACCCACGACGCGACGCCGCTCGGGGTAGCGTTCGGAGATGTATACTCCGACGTGCGCGACAGTTATCGCGCGGGTGAGACCGCGAGTGTTGTGTTCGCCGGCGCCCATCCCGGCGGTGACTCCCGCATCCAGGACACCTTCCTCGCCGTCGAACGCCGCGGCGGCGAGGAGTGGCGTCGGGTGGCGGACGACAGCGATTGGGACACGGCGATGTCGTGGGAGCGGGAGCTCTGCCTACCGGCGATGGCGTGCTCGCGCATCACTGTGACATGGGACGTTCCTGAAGGAGCGCGTCCCGGCACGTATCGAATCCGGCATATGGGTTCGTATCGGTCGCTGCTCACGCGCCGGCTCGTGCCGTACTCGGGCATTTCGTCCGAGTTCGAAGTCGTCGCGGCGCCAGCACCGAACTGACGCGCGCGGTTCAACAGCGGCTCCGGGGCCGGGTACGCAGGCTAAAGACCTGCGCCTACGGGAGGCCGGGCGCGCAGGCCAACCGTTTGCAGCGGTGTCCTGATCGACGGGCCTTCAAGCGACCGCGGCGCGGGGCGCGGCGATCGTCACCGGCGACGTCAGCGGTAGCGCAACGGTGAAGCGCGACCCGCGGCCGAGCTCGGAATCGGCGCGCACCACGCCGCCGAGCGCGGTGGTCAGTTGCTTGACCAGGAACAGCCCGAGCCCGACGCCGCCCTGGCGGGGCGGTCCGTCGCTGCTCTGTTGGAACATGTTGAAGATGCGGTCGAGATCGTCGGGCGGGATTCCCTGGCCGGTGTCGCTGACGACGAAATCGACGTCCATTCCGCCCGGCGTGACATCGGCCGTGACTCGCACCTCACCGCTGTCGGTGTACTTCAACGCGTTGTGCACCAGGTTGCGCACGACGATTTCGATCTTGTCCGCGTCGCTGGTCAGCAACGCGTTGGCCTCGTTCGCCTCCCAGACGAGTTGGACCCCACGCTTGCACCAGGAGTGGGGAATCGCCGCCGCCAGATGGTCCATCAGGTCGCCGAGTCGGAACTCGGACGCGTCGATGTGTACACCGCCGGCCTCGACCTTGTTGATGTCGAGCATCGCCTGGATCATGTCGAGCAAGTTGCCGGACTGGGAGCGGATGCGCCGCAACGCGTCGGCGCGTTCCTCCGGATGATCGAACTCGTCCTCCATCAACAGGTCCGTGTAGCCGAAGATGATGTTGAGCGGTGTGCGTAGCTCGTGTGAGACGGTCGCCAGGAACTCCGTCTTGGCCCTGTTCGCCCGTGCCGCCTCCTGGGCGAGCCGTTCCGCGTGTGCGGCTTCGGAGAACGCCGACCAGCGGTAGCGGTTCAGCAGCGACGCGCCCAGTACCGTCATGATCGCGTGTGTGACGAGGGCGAAGAGTCCGTACGACATGGGTAGGTGGTGAGCGGTGCCGGCGGCGAGCGTCAGTGCGTAGATGGCCATCACGCCGGCGGCGGCGGCGGCTTGGTATCGCGGGCCCCAGGGGAACTGCACCACCAGTCCGGTCAGGTACCCGATCATCGCCAGCAGGCAAAGTTCAACGCTGTTCTGCACCAGCGCGAGGTAGAGTGTGAGCCCGGCCGACAACAGGAGAACCGTCGCGACCGTCGTCATCGCGGCTACCTGCGGGCGCGCGCGCACGGCGGCGACACCGCCGATGCAGATGAGCCCGAGCGCGATCACGCACGCGCTCAGCGCAACCACGCGCTCCGGGAAGTGAAACCACTCGATGGCGAACGCAACGGCGATCATCGAGGCAAACAGCCCGACGGCGTTCGGCATCCGATGCGCGACCTCGCGATTGATCTGTTGGCGAAAGTCCGCGGTGACCGCGCAGTCCGTTGCGGCTGTTGCGTTGGCTGGTTCCGACTCCACCGATGCGTTGTAACACCGCGAAGCCTAGCGTGCCATAAGTCTTTATACGCTACCCGCCATGTCTATGGTCGGATGCCTTGTCAAATGACTGCATCGCGCGATTCGCCCCACCATCCGGGGTGGTGTACGGTTCGCAACCGCGGGGCCGCGTCCGCCCACGCCTCGCACGCCCCGCGATTTGCACAGTCACATGCGGCAAGAGAGGAGTTGGTCCGATGATGCAGGCTCGGCGACTTGGCGCCGGCGCGCCGAATGCCCGCAACGGATTCGCGCTGACCGGAATCACGGGTGCGCTCGCCGCGATCGTCGTGGTCACCGCGCTCACCACCGCATGGTGGATCAATCGGACGATCTACGCGAAGCCGTTCGTACCGACCCGGCTCGATGAGGGGGAACAGGGCGCGTTGCGCGAGAAGCTCGCCGCGCTCGGCGACCGCGAGGGCGGCCGTCCCGCCGCTCCGCCGCGGCCCGATGGTGCGATCCTCGAGCCGCGGCGTTACGAGGAGGACGACGCCCAGCGCGAGATCCGCCTTACCGAGCGCGAGTTGAACGCGCTCCTCACCACCAGCGACCCGACGATCGGACAGAGGATGGCGATCGACCTGGCCGACGACCTCGCCAGCGTCAACCTGTTGGTACCCCTCGATCCGACCTTTCCGATCCTCGGCGGCAAGACGCTGCGCTTCGACATTGGTGTCGAACTGGGCTTCGCCGCCGGTAAGCCGGTGGTGGCGATGCGCGGCGTCAGTCTGGGTGGCGTGCCGATCCCCAGCGCCTGGTGGGGCGACATCAAGAATCAGAACCTGATGGATAAGTTCGGCGGTCGCGGCGGATTCTGGGACCGCTTCGCGCGAGGTGTCGAGAACATCCAGGTGCGCGACAGCCAGTTATGGGTGCAGCTCAAGGAGTGACGCATCGATCGCCACCCGGATTCCAGGATACCGAGTGTGGCCGGGTTGCAGGGAGCAAAAATCGGGGTCGGGGTCCGTATCGGAATCGGGGTCGAAAGAAATCAAAACGACGCGGTTGGAGTTCTCGGGAATCCTCGGTAATCGACGCGATGCAACGGGAAGCAACACGGTGGGGGAGCCGGATCGATACCGATTCCGATACCGACCCAGATCCCGAGTCAGGGGGCGACGGGGTAACGTTGCGGAAGTTGCTCGCGAACATTGGCACCCGCAGCGATCGCGATCGCCGCAGCACCGGCACCGATCACCGCAGCACCGGGCGGTTCACGAACCGCCCCTAGTGCGCCTGACTCCAGCCAGACGACGTAGGATGCTCGCGAACGGTTGCCGCAGGGCACGTCGCACCGCGTCGTCGCCGGCGACGGCGGTGCCGGCGGCAACGCCCGCCGCGAAGACCAGCACCCTGCCGGCGAGTGCGGCGAAGCCCGGGGCCGACGCGCCGAACAACGCGAGGGTCATCGCGGCGGCCGCGCCGGCGATCGCCGCGGCCCGAACGAAAGTACCGGCCAGCGCGCGCAGGTCCGGCGCCCCGTGGTACCACCGCGCCAATGCGATCGTCGCCAAGGCGTTCGCCGTCATGGCGATGCCGGGAGCGATGGCCAGTCCGATCGCGCCATAGCGCCGCCCGAGCGCGACGTAGAGCGGGATGGCCGCCACCGCGAACAACGTCCCCAGCGCCATCGGCCGCCATGTGTCGCTGCGCGCGTAGAACGCGCGCGTGACGATCTGTTGCGCGATCCACGCCGGCACGGCCAGCGCGAGCAAAGCCAGAACCGCCGCGACGACCCGTGTGTCGGAGGCGTCGAAGGCGCCGCGTTCGTACACGACCGTGACGATCTCCTCCGCGAACAGGAAGAAGGCGGCGGCGCAGAACACGGCGAGCGCGACGCCGGTTTGCAGGGCGCGCAGGACGAGGTTGTCGAGATCCTCTCTGCGGCCCTCGGCCCAAAGGCGCGCCATCGCCGGCAGCGCGGCGGCGGCGATCGCCTGCCCGACCACGGCGACGGGGACCAGCATGAGACGCCGCGCGTAGCTCAAATGGGCGACGGTGCCCGGTTCGAGCAGGGCGCCGAACCAGCGCTCGTACCACTCGTCGACCGTCAGCAGCGTCTGCCCCAGCATAAGTGGCGCGGCGATCCACAGGTAGGTGAGGAACGTGCGATCGAGAGGCGAAAAACGCGCGCGGATTACCACACGGCCGCGGGCGTCGAGCAGAGGGGCGAGGAACGGACCGAGGACGGCGCCGATCAATGCGCCCCACGAAAACCCCTCGACCGGCTCGGCGGTGAACGGCGCCAGCAACAAGCCGCCGGCGATGATGCCGCCGTTGTACGCGACCGGTGCGATCGCCGCGGCGGAGAAGCGCCCGCGCGCCAGCAACGTGGCGTTGATCACGCCGCCGGCGACGAAGAAGAACTGCGCCGGCAGAACGATGCGCGTCAGCCGAACGGTCAGCGCCTGCGTCGCCGGATCGAAGGCGGGGAATTGTAGTGCGGTCAGGCGCGGCGCCTGCCACCACAACAGCACGGTCGCCGCCGCCGCGATCGCCGACAGGGTGCCGAGAACCACTGCCAACAGGTCGTCGGCTTCGTCCATCCGCCCGCTCGATCGCCGCTGCGTGTAGAGCGGCAGAAACGCGATCGACAACGCGCCGCCGGCGAGCAGGTAGTTCAGCAGGTCGGGGATCTGGAACGCGGCGTAATACGCGTCGGCTTCGGCGCCCGCTCCAACGCGGTAGGCGAGCAACGCTTCGCGCGCGTAGCCGAGCACGCGCGAGAGAAGGACGCTGGCGGCGAGCAGGACGGCGGCGAACCCGACGCCCTTGCGACTCGCCTCCTCGCTCACCGGGACTCCTCGTTTACTGGCCGACGCACCCGGATCGCGCGCGCCACAGGTAGCGCGGACGCGGCTCGATCAGCGCGGCGTCGCGCCCGCCGAACCGCCCGCGCCAGCCCGGCGATCAGCGCTTGCGCGCGCGCTTCTTCGTTGACTTCTTCGCGGCCGTCTTCTTGGCGGCGCGCTTCTTCGTCGTTCGCTTCGCCGCGGACGCCTTCGCGCCCGTCGACTTCCGCTTGGCAGCGGCTTCCAGATCGAGCCGCACCTCGTGGATGTAGCGTTCGACCTGATAGGCCGCCTCGGCCGCGCCGCGTCGCAACTGCGACGCCGCCTGGTCGAGCACTTTCGGCGTGGCCTTGTACTGCTTGCGGACCTCGTTTCGGATCTGCTTCGCCGCCCGCTCGACCTCGCGAATCATATCGGAGATCTGTCCTCTAACCGTCGTCTTGGCCATAGACCCTCCCGGCGGTCTTCTTACACACACTTGTCGCGAACTGGCAAACTTCGAGCGCTATCAGCCGAGGGTCGCGACGGTTACTCCGGCTCCGCCTTCACCGTCGTCGCCGGACCGGAACGCGGTGCAGTAGGGGCTGGTGGACAAGTACTCGCGCACCGCGCGCTGCAACGCACCGGAGCCGACCCCGTGGATGATGCGCACGCTGTCCTGGTCGGACTGCGCGGCGCGGTCGAGGAACCCCTCGAGCTTCTCGAGCGCCTGGCGAGCGCGCAGTCCGACCAGCGTGATCTCCCGCTCGACTTCCACGACCGTGCGCCGTACCCGCACCTCCCCGCTCGCCTTCGCCTTGCGGCCCACCCGCCGCAGCTCGGTCGTAGCCACCTCGAAGCGCATGGTGCCGCTCTGCACCCAGGCGCGTTCGCCGTCGACCGACAGAAGCTCGCCGCGGATGCCGCGCTCGCCGACGTCGACCGTATCGCCGGCCTTCGGCGTCTGCTGCGTGCCCACCGCGCCCGGCGCGCCGGCGGTCGCGGGTCGATCGCGAGCGGGCTGGCCTCGCTCGGCAATCTGCCGTTCCTGCTCGCGCACGAAGCGTGTGAACGCTCCGCGCGCCGCCGGCGCGGCGGTCAGCTCGCGCAACTGGGCCCGGCCTTTATCCTTGAGGGTACGGACGAAATCGCGCGCTTCGTGTAGCTCTTCCTTCCAGGCGCGCTGCCGGCGCTCACGCAGATCGGCGACGAGTTTGGCCGCCTCCACCTCGCGCGCTCGCACCTCGGAGATCTGCGCGTCGAGCGCGGCGGTCCGCGTCTCGAACTCCGCGCGCGCCGACTCCTGACCGCGCCGCGCGGCTTCGAGGCGCTCCAACACGTCGTTGAAGGTGCGGGTATCTTGGCTCTGAGCGCGCCGAGCGGCCTCCAGGACTTCGGCATCGAGCCCCAGGCGCGCCGCGATCGGCAGCGCCAGGCTGCGGCCGAGCGAGTCGTACACGAGGCGGTAACGCGGCTCGAGGCGATCCACATCGAAGTCGACGGCACAGGCGACGCACGCGTCGCTGCGGACGGCGTGCAGCTTGACGGCGCGGTAGTGCGTCGTCACGGCGGCATGCAGCGGACGCCGCTCGAAGTACTCGAGCAGCCCGACCGCCAGCGCCGCGCCCTCTTCCGGGTCGGTGCCGACTCCCGGCTCGTCGAGTAGGATCAGCGACCCGTCGCGCGCGTTGGCGAGGATCTCGCGCAGGTTGGCGACGTGCGCCGAGAACGTCGACAGGTCTCGCTCGATGCTCTGTTCGTCGCCGACGTCGGTGAACACGTCGCGGAAGAACGGCAACTGGGCGCCCTCGGCGGCGGGGATCAGCATCCCGCTGCGCGCCATGAGCGCCGCCAATCCGAGAGTCTTCAGCGCAACCGTCTTGCCGCCGGTGTTGGGACCGGTGATCACCAACGCGCGTTTGCCAGCCGGCAGTAGAATGTCGATCGGCGTCACCGTGCGGCCGGTGAACGACAGCCCAGGGTGGCGGGCGTCGCGCAGTTCGACGGCGGCGTCTGAAAAGGTCGGCCGCGTGCATCGATACTCCGCCGCGAAATGTGCGCGCGCCGCGATGCAGTCGATTTCGCCGAGTCGATCGACCGCGGCGGCGATCTCGCCGGCCTCGCGCCCGACCAGCGCCGTCAGCTCGGCGAGGATGCGGCGCACCAGTGCCTCTTCGTCGCGCACGGCGTTGAGGAGTTGGTTGTTCAGTTCGACCGCGAACAGCGGTTCCACGAAGAACGTCTCTCCCGACACCGAGCGGTCCTGCACCACGCCCTGGATCCGGCCGGCCGCGCCCGCTTTGATCGGGATGACGAAGCGATCGTTGCGCAAGGTGACGTACTGGTCGGCCACGACGTCCGACATGCCGCGGCGGCCGACGACGTCGCCGAGCTTGCGCGTCAGCGTGTCGCGCAGCCTGCGGATCGACGCGCGCAGCGAGGCGAGTTCCTCGGACGCCTCGTCGAGCACGGTGCCATCGTGGTCGAGTGCCCGGCGCAGCGTCTGTTCGAGCGCGCCGAACTGGGGAAGGTCGCGGGCGAGGCCGACGAGGGTACCCAGGTCGCCGTCGCACTTGCGAAAGAACGCGGCGCATCGCCGCAGGCACTCGAGCACGGCGCGCACGGCGACCAGCGCTTCGCCGTCGAGGACGAAGCCGCTGAGAGACGCGTGGTGGAGGTGGTCGCGGATGTCGGGAAAGGCGACCAGGGGAGGGTACCCGTGCGTCTCGGCGAGGCGCAGGAAGTCGCGCGTCTGATCGAGGGCGAGTTCCGCTTCGCTGCGCGCCGGCAGCGGCCGCAGAGCGAGGCTGCGCTCCGCGCCAATCTCGGAGACGGCGAAATCGGCCGTTCGCCGACAGACCGCGGCGAAGCCAAGCGCGTCGAGATCTCGATTCCGCATGGTCGGCGAGCATAGCAAGGCCGTCGTGCACCGAACCAGACCACCGTGCTGGCTTGCGGCGCGCGACTCGCGTATGGACTGCGGGAGGGGCTGCTAGTATCGGTTTAGTCCGCAGCCGCGCCGTCCGATTGTATGAGATCCTATTCCGAAGCCGCCTGGGTCATCGCGTCGTTCCTGTTCCTGATCTTCGCCTTCTTCTTTCTTCTTTCATGGGGTCCGATCGTCGACCGCGTCGACATCGGCGCCGGCCTCGCGAAGATCACGGCGTGGATCAGCTACGGGGTGTTGCAGGTCGTGTCGCTGATCGCCGGATTTCCGCTGCACAAGAACGGCACCATCATGGGTTCGGGCGCCTTCGAAGTGGACGTGGCGCCGGCGTGTTCGGGAGCCGTGCCGATGAGCATCTACCTCTCGGCGGTCCTCGCCTATCCGGCGTCGTGGGCATCGCGGCGCATGGGGGTGGGGTTGGGGATCGGCGTCATCTTTCTGGTGAACGTCGTCCGAGTCACCGCCCTCTTCCTGATCGGCCTGTACTTCCAGCAGATCTTTCACGAAACCCACGTCTACGTGGCGCAGGCGCTGGTCATCTGCGTCGCCGTCGCCCTGTGGTTGTTCTGGGCGACCCGGTTCGCCGATGCGCCTGCGAATTGATCCGTTCTGGTTTCTGGTGCGCCTGGTCGCACTGTTCCTACTGACCTACGTCCTGTGGAAGCCGATCGCTCCTTACTACACGAACGTTCTGTTCCACGCGTCGCGCGCCGGGGTTTGGCTGTCGGAGTTCTCGCTCGATCCGAACTGGAGTCACGGAACGACCTTGCTGCGCAGCCCAGCGCATCCGACCGGCATCTTCTTCAAGCATCGAAATTTCGAAGCCTTTCCGACACCCATTCCGCCACAGGGCATCCCGGCCGAGTGGGTCATGGCCAACCTGGTGCTGCTGATCCCGTTGATGCTGGCGACACCGGCACCGAGCTGGGCGGCGCGCTTCGGCCGCTTGGCGTTGGCGTTGGTGATCGCGTTGGTGGTGCAGGTCGCCGACATGGTGATCACGATCAAGGCGTTCTACGCCAGCGTCTTCACCACCCATTGGAGCGCGATCGCCCAGGAGCTGTACGGCTTGTTGGACGCCTTTGTGCAGGGTTTCGACGCGCAGTTGTTTCCCTTCGTGATCTGGGCCGGCATCCACTTTCGCGAGCTCGTGGGCCCGAGGACGGCCGGTGATTCGGTAGCGCCCCCAGCGGTGACGGCCCGCGCCCGCACGCCCCCGCCGAGTCCCGCCCGGGCGGAGCGCAGGCGGCGTGGACGCGGTCCGTCGTGAAGCGTTCGAGCACGCGCAGGTTCGCCGTCGTCCTCCTCGCGACGGTGGCTGTATCGGCGACAGCCGAGGCACCGGCGCGACCCGGCCTGATCTTCGCGCGCGAAACGTTCGATTTCGGCACGGTGGCGCAAGGCGATGCCGTCGCCGCCCAGTTTCCGTTCGAAAATCGCGGCGTCGTTCCGCTGACGGTCAGTCCACCGACCACCGGATGTGACTGCACCGCGGCGATCGTCGGCGCCACCGACATCGCACCGGGCGAACGGGGCATGGTTCGCTTTTCTTGCGACACGGCGCGGATGGCCGGGGCCGTGCGGCGGACCGCGACGATTCACACGAGTGAGGTCGACCGGCGTTCGGTCACCCTGTCGCTGACGGGCGAGGTGCTCCTGGACGTGATCGCGGAGCCGGCGCGCGTCTACCTCGGGAGCGTGGTGCGCGGACAGCGGGTGGAAAGCGCGTTCACCGTGCGGCTCGGTTCGGACGGTGTTCGGACGACCGCCATCCTCGGCGCGCGGTCGACGGGGGCGCACGTCGACGTCGACTGGATCCCCGGCGACGTCGCCTTCCACCTCACCGTGTGGGAAGACGCCCCACTCGGCGTCTTCACGCAAGATGTGACGCTGGTCACCAACAGCCGGCAGTTTCCCACCTGGAGCGTGCCCGTCACGGGCGTCGTCGTCGATGCCTTGCCGAAGCGCAGGTGGTAGCGATGGACGGACCGGTCGTTGTGGGTGTCGGTGCGAACACGGAAGATCACGTGTGTGTCGCCGCCGGTGCGCTCGCGGCCGCGGGGAAGGTGCGGCTTCGGGACTATTTCCGGCAACCGGGGGGACAGGTGCCGACCGCGCTGGTCGCGTTACAGCGCTGGGGGCTGTCGACCGCGTACATCGGACCGATCGGCGACGACCCGGGCGGCGTCGCGCAGTGTGAATCGCTGCGCGCTGAAGGCGTGAACATCGACGGCTGTCGCCTGGTTCCGGGCGTGTCGAGCCAGTTCTCCTGCATCACGATCGACGCCGCCACCGGCGAGCGGACCATCCAGTGGCACCGCGACGACAGCCTCTCGTTGTCGGCCGATCAGGTGGACCTGTCGTCGATCTCCGGCGCCCGCGCCGTATTGCTCGACGGCGAGGATCTCGAGGCCGCCGTCGCGGCGGCCGGATGCGCGCGCGCCGCCGGAGCGACCGTGATGTTGGACGTCGACGAACCGGACGCGGGGACGCGGCGGCTGCTGGCGCTATCGGACATCGCCATCGTCCCGGCCGGCTTCGCCGAGCGATTCGCCCCGACCGCCGATCTCGCCGGCGCCCTGCGATCGATTTGTGAGTGCGGACCCTCCGTCTCCGTCGCCACGCTGGGAGAGGGCGGGGCGGTCGGCTGGCGCGATGGCCGCGTGTATCGCCAGCCGGCGTTTCCCGTTCGCGCCGTCGATACCACCAGTGCCGGGGACGTTTTCCACGCCGGCTTCCTTTACGCTACGCTCGCGGGCGACGACATGAATGAGACTCTGCGGTTCGCCGCCGCCGCGGCGGCGTTGGCGTGCACCGTTCTCGGTGGCCGCGCCTCGGTTCCCTCGCTCGCCGCGGTGCGAGAGCGGCTGACGTCGTTCGAACCGAACACGGCCGACGGTGAGTGAGATGAGACTCTTCGCCCGCAACGATCCCAGCTGGGTGCGCCTGACGCTGTTGTGGCTGCTCGGCGTCACCGGCGGTTTGGTGATCACCGGAATCTACGCGGGACAGTGGTTTACGCGACCGCGGCTGGCCATCGTCGGCTTCATCCTTTTGATGATGTGGCCGTTCTCCCATGCTCGGCTGTGGTTGATGCGGCATCTCGACCGTATCTTGCCGGTCGCGCCGTCGGTCGGAGTCCTTTGCGCGTGTGTTGCGGCGTCGTTCGACGCGGTGATGATCGCCCAACTGCTCACCGCGCGCACCAACTACGATCTACTATGGATCGGCGGCGACGCGGTGAGTTGGATCGGTCCGGTGTGGTTCAGCTCACACGCGATGATCTTCTTCGCGCTCGGTCTGGCCGGCCCGGCGAGGCGACTGACGGTTTGGCTGCGCGGGGGGCCGCGCCGTCGACACGAGACGTCGATGGAGCGGCGCGGTTTTTTGCGCGGCATGGGGAAGGCCGGTGTCGGGTTGCCCTTCGCCATCTCGCTCTCCGGCGTCGAGACCTCGTATTCGTTCCGCGTCGAGGAACGCGAGATCACGCTCCCGAACTGGCCCGCGCGACTCGACGGGCTGCGCGTCGCCCATCTGTCCGACATCCACGTCGGCGGTGCCATGGATCTCGAGAAGCTCATGCGCGTCGCCGATCTCACCAATGGCGCGGACGTCGACATCGTGCTGCACACCGGCGACTTCCTCACCCATCGCCTACCCGGGTTCGACGAACCGCTGTACGAGGCACTGGCAACCGTGAAGCCGCGCTTCGGCCAGTGGGCCTGTTTCGGCAACCACGACTACGACGACCCGGAGCGCCTGGTCGCGAAACTCGGCGGCTGCGGGGTCGAGGTTCTGCGCGATCGTCTGACGACACTCGAGATACGTGGCGAGCGCCTCGAGATCGGCGGACTCGATTTCGGCTCCTACGGGCCGGGGCGCGCCGGACGGCACGCGGCGGCAATGACGCGGTGGGCGCCGCGCTCGCAGACGCCGCGCATTCTGCTCTGTCACGACCCGTCCGCCTTTGCGCAACTTCCCGATCGCTGCGCCGATCTCGTGTTGTCCGGCCATACGCACGGGGGCCACGTCGGCGTGCAGGTGAACGCCGACGCCGCGCTGACCGTCGTGGGCCTGTTGGGGATCCCCGATCAGGGTGTGTTCGAACGCCCGGGGATGAAGCTGTACGTGACCCGGTGCGTGGGGTTCTACGGATACCCGATTCGCCTGGGGATTCCGCCCGAGATCGCCGTGTTGACGCTTCGATCCCCTCGCGCGTGAGACGTGTCCGCGGTGGCTGGCTGCAACTCGGCGGGCAAAGGTGGTAGGGACGCAATCTGCTGCTAAACGAACGGCCCGCGACAGGCGTGTCGGTCGACCGTTGCGGCCGAATTGGGACAGGGGTTGGATGAAAATTCCTCTACAGAACTCGCCGCCACGCTGGACTTCCGGCCGCCTGCTGGCCTACGTGCTCGCAGCGGCCGTTGCGTTCGCGCCGGCCGCTGCCACCGCCGCCGACGTCGGCGATGGCGCCACCCGCGCCGCCCTGCTCGACGAGACGCCCAACTACGTGCAGATCCTGCGCAACCAGTGGAGCACCGAACGCGTCGAGGACCTGTACGACAAGTACTTCGGCGCCCTCGGGGTTGAAGAAGGCGAGCCGGTGCCGATGACCCTCGAGCAGGCCATCGCGTTGGCGTTGCAGAACAACACCGGATTGGAGATCAGCCGGCTGAACCCGATCCTGGCCACCAGCGAAGTGCGCCGCGCCTATTCGGTCTTCGACCCCGCCGTGTTCGCTGGCTCCGGCAAGTCGCGCTCGAAGTCGCCGTTGTCGAGCTCGAGCCCGTTCACGGCCGCTGGCCGAGAGACGTATCAAGACAACGTCTTTTGGGATGTGGGTGCCCGCAAGGGCCTGGTCACCGGCGGCGCGCTCGCGCTCGACTGGACAAACGACCGGCTGTCGATGCCGCCCAACGTCGGCACTCTGCTGGTACCGCGGTACGACACCCTCCTCAACCTGTCGCTCAACCAGCCGCTGCTGCGCAATTTCGGGTGGCGCTACGCGTTGCTGCAAGTCGATGTCGCCAACACCGTCGAGGAGGCGGCATTTTTCGAGTACAAGGCGCAGGTCGTCAATCTGATCTCGCGCGTCGAGGCGTCGTACTGGGTGCTGGTTCTCGCAATCGAGAACGTCCGGGTCGAAGAGCGAGGTCTGGAACTGGCTCGCGAACTGTTGCGACAGAACAAGGGGCGATTCGACGTCGGCGCGCTCCCCCGCACCGCGGTCCTCGAATCCGAAGCGGAAGTCGCGCGCCGCGAGGCGAATCTGGTGCGCGCCGAGAACCTGGAACTCATAGCCCGCAACACCCTGAGTACGTTGATCAACTCGCGCGACGCCGAGGGCGACGACGTGGTCAGGCTGGATCCGGTCGATCTGCCGATTCTGACCGAGTATGAAATCGACACGAAGGGCTGTTTCGACAGGGCGATCACCACTCGACCCGAGCTGATCGCGGCGCGCCTCGACGTCGACAGCCGCGCGCTGTTGGAGAAGGCGGCGCAGAACCAGTTGCTGCCACGGCTCGACTTCGTCGGGTCGTTTGGACTGAACGGCCTTGGCGGTGAGAACGCCGGTCCGATCTCCATCGGCGATATCCAGATCAACGCCGATCCGCGCGTCGACGGCGGATACGAAAGCGCCCTGGGCCTCCTCACGGACGGCCGTTTCTACCAGTACAGCGCCGGCGTGCAGATCGAAGTACCGCTCAACAACGCGGCGGCGAAAGCGGAGTATGCCCAGTCGAGAATCGCCAGCGAGCGTTCCCGGCTATCGCTGCGCCAGCTCGAGGAGAACGTCGCCCTCGAGGTCAAGAACGCAATCAACAACGTCAAGTCCCACATCAAGAGCATCGAGGCGACCCGCATCTCGCGCGACCTGGCCGAAGAGAACGTCCGCAACCAACAGGCTCGCTACGACGTGGGCCTCGCCACTACCAAGGACCTGATCGACTTCCAGGAGCGACTGACGCGCGCCGAGCAGGCGGTGATCGAGGCGCTGACCCGCTACAACACCGACCTCGTCGAGCTGCGTCGCGTCGATGGTACGTTGCTCGACTACCGCAACGTCGAAATGCGCCGGGTCGAAGCCGAGGGCACGCCGTGGTGGGCGCGCTTTTGAGGGGTGTGCCGCGCGCCAAACAATGTCGCTCGTTCGGCAGATTCTTGCATTAAGTGAGCTGTTTCGAGCGTTGTATGAAATATGCTCTGGTGCTAATAGCGCGTCGGGCGGGCGACCTTTGCCGTCCGACGGCTTCGGAGGCTTTGTGATGATCAACCCAGGAATGAAACCGCGGAGCGGTGGAGTCGCGTCACGTGCGATGTGCGCGTCAGCGCTGGCCATCACTGTCGTCGCCGGTTGTGGAGGCGACGGAAGCGGTTCCGCCGCGCGGGGCCAAACCAGTTGGGTACAACACTGGAATCAAATCGCGATCGACGCCAGCGGGCTCGATCACACGCCGGTCGCACCCGGCGAGAACCGCGTTTTCGGCGAGCAGGTCGGTCCTGCCCGTGCCGCTCGGGCCGTCGCCATCGCGCAGATTGCCGTCTTCGACGCGATCAACGCGATCGACGGGCGTTACCGGGGGTACACGGATCTCGCGCCCGCGCCTGGGGCTTCGATGAAGGCCGCGATCGCTCAGGCGTCGTATGCGACGCTCTCTCAGCTCTTCCCGTCGCAGGCCGCGACGATGGCGAGCTACAAGGAAAAGGACTTGGCGTCGATCGAGGACGGCGCCGCCAAAGACGAAGGGATCGCGCTGGGCCAACGCGCCGCGGATGCGATCCTGGCCATGCGTGCCGAGGACGGGTCGGCCGCGCCCGAGCCGCGCTATGGCATCGACTACGTTGCGAGCGACGAACCGGGGTACTGGCGCCAGGACCCGATCAGTCTGCATCCCCTCGCCCTGGGCGCGGGATGGTGGCAGGTGCGGCCTTTCGTCATCCCCTCGGCCGACTCCTTCCGCGTGCCACCACCGCCCGCGATGGACAGCGCCGAGTACGCGGCGGCGTTTGCCGAAGTGCAGAGCCTGGGCGGCGACGGCTTGATCACTCCGACGGTGCGCACCGAAGAGGAGACGCAGATCGGCATCTACTGGGCGTACGACGGTATGCCGAGCCTTTGCGCTCCTCCACGGCTGTACAACCAGATCGCGACACAGATCGCGGACCAGATGGGATCGGACATCGTAGAGTTGGCGCGGTTGCTGGCGCTGGTGAACGTGTCGATGGCTGACGCGGCTGTGGCGGGCTGGGAATCGAAGTATCACTGGGCAGTCTGGCGCCCGGTGACCGGCATCCGCGAGGCCGATGAAGGTACCGGGCCGACCGGACTCGGCGACGGCAATCCGGACACCGCCGGAGACGTGAACTTCACGCCACTAGGCGCCCCGGCGAGCAACGAAGCCGGCGTCGACTTCACGCCCCCGTTTCCGGCGTATCCCTCGGGTCACGCGACCTTCGGCGGAGCACTGTTCGAGACGCTGCGGCTGTTCTACGGCACCGACGACATTCCGTTCACGTTCGTGTCAGATGAGTTCAACGGCGAGACGGTCGACAGCCAGGGCAATGTGCGCGAGCTGATCCCGCGCAGCTTCTCGTCGCTGTCCCAGGCGGAAGAGGAGAACGGCCAGAGCCGCATCTACCTCGGTATCCACTGGGCGTTCGACAAGACCGAGGGAATCGCCCAGGGCCGCCGCATCGCCCAGTACGTCGCCGACAACATCCTACAGCCGCGCTGATCGATTCCTCCCGGTGCGTACAAAGCATCCCGAAGGGATGTCAGAGATTAGCCGGTGGTTGAGCGCAGCGGTACCACCGGATGCGAAAGTCCCCCCACCGGCACGCACCCTGGAGGGGTGCCAGATCTCTGGCACCCCTCCAGGGTGCGGTCAGACTTCTCTCTGCTGCAACCGGTGGTATCGCTGCGCTCAACCACCGGCAAACGGCTTCGAACCCACCGGGTTCACGGCA
>Ga0307505_10001455_pt1 | contig 19130 bp, 22 predicted proteins | sample 23_S_MG_FD_202183 | JGI IMG/M metagenome (GOLD analysis project Ga0307505, IMG submission 202183) | Soil microbial communities from Populus trichocarpa stands in riparian zone in the Pacific Northwest, United States - 23_S | ecosystem: Environmental > Terrestrial > Soil > Riparian zone > Trees...
TCATCAAGCACGGCGCCAAGCTGCTGTTCGCCTATGCCGAGGCGACCGTGCCCAAGATCACCGTGATCACCCGCAAGGCCTACGGCGGCGCCTACGACGTCATGGCCAGCAAGCACCTGCGCGGCGATTTGAACTACGCCTGGCCCACCGCCGAGATCGCGGTGATGGGAGCCAAGGGCGCGGTGGAGATCATCTTCCGAGGGCTGAGTCCCGAGGAGATCGCCGAGAAGACGCGCGAGTACGAGGAGCGGTTTGCGAACCCCTTCGTGGCGGCCTCAATGGGATTTATCGACGAGGTAATTTATCCCCATTCGACGCGCAAGCGTATCGCGTTGGGTTTGCGGAAGCTGCGAGGGAAGCGGCTGGAGAACCCGTGGAAGAAGCATGACAACCTCCCACTTTGACGTCTTCCTCGGTCTGTTTCTCATCGTGCTGGCCGTTGGCCTTCTAAGGTCAGCGGTGTCCATGTTCAAAATCCGCGCGGGCGATCTTCGTATCTCCTATTTGATGTTGCCTAGCTGGATGGCGTTTATCTCGTTCGTTTCGTTCGCTGGAGGCGTCGTTTTGATCGCTCACGGCGCATTCGGTATCGACATGCGTTTCTGGCTTTGATGCCCGCCCTCTTCACCATCGTCTATGAGCAGGCGACGCAGGCGGCGGTCCTTCGACAGGCTCAGGACGAGCGGATGCAGTGTTGGCCGCTTAACCCAAGCCCGCTCATGCTGAGCTTGTCGAAACACAGGCTCAGGACGAGCGGATGTGGTGTTGGCGCCCTTCCCCACACCCGCTCATGCTGAGCTTGTCGAAGCACGCGCGCGACACCGGCGTCAGGTGCCCTGGCGGTTTCGTGCCAGGGCCTGAATGCGTTCCCAATCCCCGGCGATCAGGGCTTCCTTCTTGGCCCGGCTCCAACCCTTGAGTTTGCGCTCAGCGGCGAATGCCTCGTCGCGCGTCGGAAAGTTGTCCGACCACACCAGCGTCACTGGCCTGCGGCCTGCGGTGTAGCCGCCGAGTGCGCCGGTCTTGTGCTGAGCCATCCGCAGGTCGATGTCGTCGGTGTGGCCAGAGTAGTACGAGCCATCGCAGCAGCGCAGGAGGTAGGCGAAGAAGTCCATCGCTTGGCTCTATCGTTTGTGCGCGTGCTTCGACAGGCTCAGCATGAGCGGGGTGGGGAGCGGCGGCCAAGACTACAATCGCTCACCCTGAGCCTGTCGAAGGGCGCTAAGCCAGCGCCGCGTCCTCCGGCTTGCCGCTGCCCATCAGCCTCGGCGCCAGCAGCAGCTTGAACAGCACGAACGCCGCGCCCGCCGTCGCTGCGAAGCCCATGTGGACCAGCCAGAAGTCGGTTACCGGCATTGTCTCGAACCAGCCACCGACGTAGCCGACCAGCGAGTTCCCGGCGAAAAACGCGAGGTAGTAAAGCCCGATCACCGTGGCGTTGATCTGCTTGGGCGCGAGGCGGGCGAACAGCGCCAGGCTGACCGGCAGCATGTGCGCGAAACCGATCGAGTTCACCACGTGGAACATGACCGGCCAGAACAGACCGATCTTCTCGCCTGCGGGCGTGGTTGCCGCGGCGAGGTAGAGGCAGGCCATGCCGCCGATCGAAAAGGCCGAGCCGATGATGATCTTGGAGAGCTCGTCGGGCTCGCGCCAGTGCTTGGCGTACCAACGGTAGAACAGCGCGACGCCGGCAAGGAAGCTGACCGAGACGACGGCGTCGAGCGTCACCAGCCAGGTGGTGGGCAGCGTGGTGTCGCCCCATTGCAGGTCGAAGGCGCGGTCGCCCCACACCAGGTAGGCGTTGAAGATCTGGTTGTTGGGCACGATGGCGATGGCCATCACCGGGATCAGCAGCACCAGCGCCAGCGTGGCCAGCCAGTCGGTGCGGCTCATCGGCGCGCGCGGCTCGGCGGTCCGCTCGGGGACGTCGAAGTGCTCCTTCGGCAAGTGCTTCTGCCCGGCGACGTAGATGGCGAGGCCGATCAGCATGCCCACGCCGGCCGCGCCGAAGCCGTAGTGCCAGCCGACCGTCTCGCCCAAGGTGCCGACGATCAGCGGGCTGGCTATGACTCCGGCGTTGATCGCCAGGTAAAAGATCTGGAACGCATCGGCCCGGCGCAGGTCCGCGGGCTTGTAGAGGCTGCCGACCTGGCTGGCGATATTGCCCTTGAACATGCCCGAGCCGAGGATCAGGCACAGCAGCGCGGGGAGGAAAGTGACGTTGAAGGCCATCAGGAAGTGGCCGGTCGCCATGGTGATCGCGCCCAGCAGCACGGTGCGCCGCTTGCCGAGCACCCGGTCGGCCAGCCAGCCGCCGAAGATCGGAGTCAGGTAGACGCTGGCCGCGTAGGTGCCGAAGATCGCGCTGGCGAACGGCTGGCCGTCGATCCCGCCGTAGAGCGCGCGCAACTGCTCGATCCCGGCGACGCTCTCGACCTGGCCCGGGTGGAGAAGGAAGTTGACCATGTAGAGCACCAGCAGCGTCTGCATGCCGTAGAACGAGAACCGCTCCCACGCCTCGGTGAAGGCGAGGTAGCCGAGGCCTTTCGGATGGCCGAGAAAGGCGCGGTCGGCGCGGGTTTCGATGTCGAGGGTCGGCGTGGCTTCGGCGGTGGTCATCGGCGCTCCTCGGCCGGTTGCGGATGCGACTGGCTAGCGGGCGATCAATGCGCCTGCAATTCCTCGTCGAGGAATTCCGCGACGTCGTCGAGCGATACTGCCTTGTCGAGGAACGCCTCGCCGATGCCGCGCAGCAGGACGAAGGGCAGGGTGCCGGCGTCCATTTTCTTGTCGTGCAGCATGTGCGCGGCCAGCGTGCGGCCGTCGGCGGCGAGGCCGAGCGCGGCGACTTCGCTTGGCAGGCCGGCGGCGTCGATGGCGGCGGTGACGCGGGCCGCGTCGTCGTCGGAGAGGGTGCCGCGCCGCGCCGAGTAGCGCGCCGCCAGCACCATGCCGAGCGCCACGCCCTCGCCGTGCAGCAGCTTGTCGGAAAAGCCGGTCTCGGCCTCGAGCGCATGGCCGAAAGTATGCCCGAGGTTGAGCAGGGCGCGCGCGCCGGTGGTCTCGCGCTCGTCCTCGGCGACTATGCGCGCCTTGGCCTTGACGCTCTCGGTCACGGCGAACTGTCGGGCCCGGCGGTCGCCCGCCATCACGCCCGGCCCGTGCGCCTCGCACCAGGAGAAGAACTCCGCATCGCCGATCAGCCCGTATTTGATCACTTCGGCAAAGCCCGCGCGCATCTCGCGCGGGGGCAGGGTGGCGAGGGCATCGAGGTCGGCCAGCACCAGGCTCGGCTGGTGGAACGCGCCGACCAGGTTTTTGCCCGCCCGGGTGTTGATCGCGGTCTTGCCGCCGACCGAGGAATCGACTTGCGCCAGCAGTGTGGTCGGCAGCTGGATGAAACCGCAGCCGCGCTTGAGCACCGATGCGGCGAACCCGACCAGGTCGCCGATCACACCGCCGCCGAGCGCCAGCACCTGGTCGCCGCGCTCGACTTCCTCGGCCAGCAGCCAGTCGACGACCCGTTCGAGCGAGGCCCAGGACTTGGCGCCTTCACCGGGGTCGAGCACCAGCCAGCGCGGCTCGAAGCCGTCGGCGGTCAGCGAAGTATCGACCGCCGCCTGCCAGTGCCGCGCGACATTCGTGTCGGTCACGATCGGGACGCGCTTCTTGCGCAGCAGCGGTCCGCACTGCGCCGGCAGGTCCGCCAGCAGCCCCGTGCCGACGCGAACCTCATAGCCGCGGCCCGCCAGCTTGACCGGGATCACAGCCATGCGCCGAGCTCCTGCAGGATGCGGCCGACCGCTTCGCCGTGCGGGCCGCCCTGGCTCATCACCTTGATCGGCGCTTCGGCATAAGCGCTCTCGCGCTCGGCCTTGAGCCGGGTGACGATTTCCTTGGGATCGCCATCGCGCAGCAGCGGGCGGGTGTCGCGGCGGCCGACGCGCTCGACCAGCGTGGCCACGTCGCTGTCGAGCCACACCGCCACGCCGCGTGCCAGGATCATCGCGCGGGTATCGGGCTGGACGAAGGCGCCGCCGCCCGTCGCCAGCACCGAGGGCCCGCCATCGAGCAGGCGCGCGATCACCCGGCGCTCGCCATCGCGGAAATAGGCCTCGCCGAACTTGTCGAAGATTTCGCCCACGCTCATCTGCGCGGCCTGCTCGATCTCGTCGTCGGCATCGGCGAACGGCAGGTCGAGCAGTTGCGCCAGCTTGCGGCCGACCGTGGACTTGCCGACGCCCATCATCCCGACCAGTACCAGCGGCCGGTCGATGCGGGTGCCGAGCGCCCGGATTTCGCTGTCGCTGAGGCTGCGCGTCTCGATGGTCATTGCGGCAGCCGCTATAGATGCGCTACCCGCCCGTGCAAGTTCATGAAGGGTTCGCGACACTTGGCGATGCGCCGCAAGAACATCTGGCTGGGATTGCTGACACTGCTCGTGCTGTTCCTGATCATCGCCTGGTACGACGGCGGGCGCGAGCCGCAGCGGCTGATCGAGCAGCCGGTCGAACTGCCATGAAGCGCGGGTTCCTCCTTGCCGGGGCGGCGCTGGCGCTGACCTCGACTCTGGCGCTGGCGGCGCCGGAATCGCTGCTGCCCGGCCAATACGACAATCCCTCTCCCGCCCCGGCACCACGCGCCGCGCCCGCTCCCGCGCCGCGCCAGGGTGCCGTCACCCCGGCGCCGGGCGGCAATGCGCCGGTCGTTCAGTCGCTGCCCGGTGGACGAGGCGATCTTCCCATCAACATCGTCCTGCCGGAGAACTTCCCCAGCATCGAAGAACTCGAAGCGATGGAAGCCGAGGAGATCGACGACCTGCTCGGGCTCAAGCCCAAGTTCGACATCCCGCCCGCCGCGCGGCGTGCGGTGCGCCAGATCGGCCTGCTCGGCGAAGGGGAAGGCGGGTTCCCGGCCGGCTCGCTCGACGATCAGCCGGCCGCGCTGGTGCGCGCCGCGCTCGCCGCCAACAGAGGCCCGCTGGTGTCGCGCTGGGGGCACATCCTGGTGCGCCGCGCACTCGCCAGCCGGGTCGATGGCCCGCGCGGCATGACCCCGGTCGCGTTCGTCGCACTGCGCGCCGCTCTGCTCAACCGGCTCGGCGAAGCGCCGGTGGCCCGCGCGCTGGCCCAGGACGTCGATTCCGCCAATTACGACGCCGCGCTCGCTGGCGCCGCGTTCGACGCCTACCTCGCGACCGGCGACCTGCTCGGGATGTGCCCTGTGGCGCGTCTCCAGGGCGATTTGCGCGACGATCCGCAATGGGAGATGACGCGCTCGATCTGCGCCGCCTACGCGGGCGAGGCACGCCAGTCCCAGCGCGAGCTCGATCGTGCGCTCGGCGTGGGTCTGGCGCCGCGCATCGACGTGCTGCTGGCGCAGCGATTTGCCGGGGCGGCCGGCGATGGCAGCCGCTCGGTCAACATCGAATGGGACGGCGTCGACGAGCTGACTCCGTGGCGCTTTTCGCTGGCGCGCGCGCTCGGCGTCGATCTGCCCGAGGGCCTGCGCGACGATGCCGGGGTGCGCTACGACATTTCGGACGTGCTGATCCCGGCCGTGCCGTTGCAGGAACGCGCCGCGGCGGCGGAGGTGGCGGGCGCCAGAGGCATCATTTCTTCGGCGGCAATGGTCGATCTCTATTCGCAGCTGTGGGCCGAGGAGATCGCCGGCGAGCAGCGCGAACGCGCGCGCAACCTGCGCGAGGCCTATGTTGCGCAGGACCCCGCGGACCGCGTCGCCGCGATGCGCGCGCTGTGGGGAGATGGCGCGGACTACGGACCCCTGGTGCTGACCGCCTATGCCGCGGCGCGCCTGCCGGTGAGCGAAGCGCTGCTCGACGATGCACCGTCGATCATCGCCTCAATGCTCACCGCCGGGCTCGACCGCAACGCCATGCGCTGGGGCACCCTGGTGCCGGAGGGGAGCGAGGGCTGGGCGCTGCTGGCGCTGGCGCAGCCCGCGCGCCAAACGGTGGTCAGCGGCGGCGCGCTTGACGATTTCATCGACGCCGATACCAGCGCCGAGAATCGCAAGTCGCAGTTCCTGCTCGCCGGCCTCGCCGGCCTCGGGCGGCTCGACGTGGGCACGGCCAACGCCACCGCCAGCCAGCTTGGGATCAATCTCAACCGCGCCAGCGCATGGAGCCGCAAGATCGACCGCGCCGCCGAGCTCGAAAACCCGACCCTGGTGGCACTGCTGGCCGGGCTCGGGATGCAGGGCGATGGCTGGGACAAGATGACCGCGCGGCACCTGTTCCACATCGTCCGCGCCTTGAACCGCGTCGGCCTGGGCGCCGAAGCGCGGATGATCGCCGCCGAGGCAGTGGCCCGCGGGTGACCCCATCGGCACGGCGATAGACGCCTTTCTCACCATGTTGGCAGCCGAACGCGGGGCCGCGGCGAATACCTTGTCCGCATACCGGCGCGATCTGCTGGGCGCCGAACACCTGATCGGCGACCTCGCCGCGGCGGATCGCAAGGCGCTCGGCAGCCTGGGGCAGGGCTGGGCGGACCTGGCGCCGTCGACCGTCGCGCGCAAGGCCTCGGCGTTGCGGCAGTTCTTCGGCTTCCTGGTCGACGAGGGCCTGCGCGACGACGATCCCTCGGCCGCGCTGCCGCGTCCGGCGCCACGCCGGCCGCTGCCGAAGATACTCTCGCACGGCGAGATCGAATCGCTGTTCGTGCGCGCCGAACTCGAGGCCGGCACCGGGACCGCCGAAGCGATCCGGTTGCTGACGCTGCTCGAACTGCTCTACGGCTCGGGCCTCAGGGCGACCGAGCTGGTTGCCTTGCCGCTGGCCGCGGTGCCGCGCGATGCGCCGCTCCTGACCGTGACCGGCAAGGGCTCGCAGCAGCGCATGGTGCCGGTCTCCACGCGCGCCCGGCAGGCCCTGTCGCAGTGGCTGGAAATTCGCCCGGACGACGGCCGGTTCCTGTTCCCGTCGCGCGGTAAACATTTGACCCGCATACGTTTGTTCCAGCTAGTCAAAGGTCTGGCGGCGCGCGCGGGGATCGATCCGGCGAAGGTCAGCCCGCATGTCCTGCGGCATGCATTCGCCACCCACCTGCTCGAGGGCGGGGCCGATTTGCGTGTGCTGCAGACGCTGCTCGGCCACGCCGATATCGCCACCACGCAGATCTATACTCACGTCGACGCGGCCCGGCTGGTGGCGCTGGTCAACGAGCGGCATCCCCTTGCGGGCGGCGGACAGCGGGGTTAGCGGGTCTCGATGATTTCCTATCTCGAATTCGAGAAGCCGGTCGCCGAACTCGAAAGCCGCATCGCCGACCTGCGCGCGGCGTCCCAGGGCGACGACGTCGACATCTCGGGCGAGCTCAGGCGGCTCGAGAAGAAGAGCGCCGACCTGCTTGCCGCCACTTATGCGGCGCTTACCCCGTGGCAGAAGACCCAGGTCGCGCGCCATCCGGGGCGGCCGCACTTCCACGATTACGTGGCCACGGCGTTCGACGAGTTCATTCCGCTCGGTGGCGATCGATATTACGGCGACGACCTGGCGATCATGGGCGGCTTCGCCTCGCTCGGCGGTCGCAAGATCATGCTGATCGGGCACGAGAAGGGCCACGACACCGAAAGCCGGCTCAAGCACAATTTCGGCATGGGCAAGCCCGAGGGCTATCGCAAGGCGGTGCGCCTGATGGAGCTGGCGGGCCGGTTCGGCCTGCCGGTGGTGACGCTGGTCGACACCTCGGGTGCCTTCCCCGGGGTCGAGGCCGAGGAGCGCGGCCAGGCCGAAGCGATCGCCCGCTCGACCGAAGCTTGCCTGGCGCTGCCGGTGCCGATGGTCGCGGCAATCGTCGGCGAGGGCGGTTCAGGCGGCGCGGTGGCGCTGGCCAGCGCCGAGCGGGTGCTGATGTTCGAGCACGCGGTCTATTCGGTCATCTCGCCCGAGGGTTGCGCCTCGATCCTGTGGCGCACAGCCGAAAAGGCGCCGCAAGCCGCCGAGGCGATGAAGATGACCGCGCAGGATCTGGCCGAACTGGGCGTAATCGACCGGATCGTGACCGAGCCGGTCGGCGGCGCGCATCGCGATCCGCAGGCCGCCGCCGAGGCGCTTGGCGCGGCGCTCGGCGAAGAGCTGGACCTGCTTGCGGGCAAGAGCGCCAGGCAAATCCGCCGCCAGCGCGAGGACCGGTTCCTCGGCATGGGCGAACCGCGCAAGGCACCGCGCGGCAAGGGCTGAGCGGGAACATTTGCGACGACGAACGGGTTCTTCCGCCAGATGAGAGACAGCCGCTACCGCTCGCAGCCGCGCCAACTCGTTCGAGGAGCCTGAAAATGTCCGCTCGCCTTTTCCAACGCGCTCGGCGCTTTGGCTTGACCGGAGCCGCCGTTTGCGCGCTGGCCGGATGCGCCACCACTCCCGACGCCGCGTCGGCCCAGTCCGCCGGCACCGCGATCACCCCCGCCGAGGCGCAGCAGGGGGCGCAATACCACGCGCAGTTCCTGGCCGAGTTCGGCGGGGCGTGGACCGGTCCGCAGTCGGCCTATGTCGAACAGGTAGGCAAGAACATCGCTGTGCAGTCGGGGCTGGCCAACTCGCAGTCGGCGTTCACCGTCACCTTGCTCAACAGCTCCGTCGACAACGCCTTCGCGGTGCCCGGTGGCTATGTTTACGTTACCCGCCAGCTGGTCTCGTTGATGAACAACGAGGCCGAACTGGCCGGAGTGCTCGGGCATGAGGTCGGCCATGTCGCGGCGCGCCATTCGGCGGCGCGCCAGCAGCGGGCCCAGCGCAACTCCATCCTCGGCGCGATCGGCTCGATCCTTTCCGGCGTGGTACTCGGCAACAGCGGGCTCGGCCAGATCGGCCAGCAGATTTTCACCGCCGCGCCGCAGCTGCTGACCGCGCAGTATTCGCGCAGGCAGGAAACCGAGGCCGACACGCTCGGAGTTCGCTACCTGAAAGGCGCTGGCTACGATCCACGGGCCATGGCGACGCTGCTGCAGAGCCTCGCTGCGCAGACCGCGCTCGACGCCAGCCTGCAGGGCCGCGATGCCTCGATCCCGGCGTGGGCCTCCAGCCACCCCGATCCGGCCAGCCGGGTGCGGGCGGCGCTGACCCAGGCCGGCAACGTTGCCGGGGTGACCAACCGCGATACCTTCCTGACCCGCATCGACGGGCTGCTCTATGGCGACGATCCGCGCCAGGGCGTGATCGAAGGCCAGACCTTCATCCATCCGGACATGCGCCTGACCTTCACCGTTCCCACCGGGTTCTACATGGTCAACGGCACCCGCGCGGTTTCGATCAACGGGCAGAGCGGGCAGGCGCAGCTGACCACCGCGGCCTATAACGGCAATCTGGATGCCTATGTCCGGCAGGTGTTCCAGGCGCTCGGCGGAGAACGCAGCCAGCTCACGCCGCAGAGCTTGCAGCGCACTTCGATCAACGGGTTGCCGGCGGTTTACGGTACGGCGCGGGTCAACAACGGCCAGCAGAATGTCGACGTGACCGTGGTCGCCTACGAGTTTTCGAGCAGCCAGGCCTTCCACTTCGCCGCGATCACGCCCACGGGGAGCACTTCGGCCTTCACCGCGATGTTCAATTCGATGCGGCGGATCAGCTCCAGCGAGGCGGCCCAGGTCGTGCCGCGGCACATCGACGTGGTGACGGCGGGCCGCAACGACACCGTGCAGACGCTGGCCGGCCGGATGGCCTATTCCAGCGCCCAGGTGGAACGGTTCCGGGTGCTCAACGGCCTGACCGCGAATGCGCAGGTCGTGCCGGGTCAAAGATACAAGATCGTCATCCGCGGCTGAGCATTTGGCGCGGCTGAGGACAAAGAAAAAGGGCGGCAGGTTGCCCTGCCGCCCTCTTCCTGTTGAGCGAAAGCTCAGGCTTACGAGGTCGTGTTCGACTCGCTCAGCTCGGTGCTGACGGTGTCGAAGGTCGTGTTGAGCTCGTTGCCGAGGCTCTGCATCGCGGTGATCGCGGCAACCGCGATCAGGGCGGCGATGAGGCCGTATTCGATGGCGGTGGCGCCCTGCTCGTCACGGAGCAGCTTGTTGAAGAACTTCATGGTCGTCTCCTGGTTCAGACTTCGGTACCCGACTTGACCCCCCGTTTTGAAGATCAAGCAATTCACAGCGTAAAGCGGCATTGGTTTAAGAATGCCTAAGGCGTCACATGTTAGTCGTGACTTTTTCGGTCACGACGGCCCAGAGGCCGGTATTCTCGTTTGCAACGCTTTCCAAAGCACCCATGATCGCAATGACGATGAGTGCGACGATCAAACCGTACTCGACGGCGGTAGCCCCACGGGTGTCCCGCAGAAGCTTCTTGAAGAAATGACTACCAAACATCGATTTCCCCCCGGAACGCACGATCCGATGACGGGCTTTTCGCATCCAAATACTAATGAAAGGTTGAGAAGGGCGGCACTGTTGGAAAGGAAACCGACATTCGTTCCGGTAGTCGCGGCGGCGATCCGCGACGGCGAGGGCCGCCTGCTGCTGCAGCAATGCGTGGCCCACAAACGCCATGCCGGGCTGTGGGAATTCCCCGGCGGCAAGGTGGAAAACGGCGAAACTCCGCGGTTTGCGCTGTGCCGCGAGGTGATCGAGGAACTGGCGCTGGAACTTGAGGAAGGCACGCTCGAGCCCGTCGGATTCGCCGAAGAGCCCGCGGGCGAGGGCCGGCCGGCCATTGTCCTCTTTCTTTACAGTTGCCCGGTGTGGCGGGGCCGGCCCGATGGGCGCGAGGGGCAGCGCTGGGGCTGGTTCACCCACGCCGAGGCGTTCGCGCTGGAGATGCCGCCGATGGACCGGGCGTTGCTTTCGCGACTCGTTCCCGAAGGCGTTCCCTAGTCTATTGCCAAGCCCGAACGGCCTCCTTATGTGCCGCCCCTCACGCGCGCCCGTAGCTCAGCTGGATAGAGCACCAGACTACGAATCTGGGGGTCGGAGGTTCGAATCCTTCCGGGCGCGCCAGCCTCAATGCCGCTTTATTGCCGCCTAAGGGCCGCCGCCGGCGCCAGCCGCGAAGCGCGCCAGGCCGGGATGAACGCTCCGGTCAGCCCGAGCGCCAGCGCGATGGCCTGGGCGCGGATCGCCTGGCTGACCATGGTCGAGGCATCGAGCTCGGCGCCCTGGCTCACATTGCTAACCAGATAGTCCTGGCCGACCCAGCCGAGCAGGATCCCCGCCACACCCCCCAGGCCCGCGAGCAGGAACCCCTCGGACAGGATCAGACCGAGAATTCGCCCTCGCGTCCAGCCGATGGCGGCGAGGATGCCAATCTCGCGGGTGCGTTCCTCGACGCCCATGGCCATGGTATTGAGGACCGACAGGCAGCCGATGGCCAACGCCACCAGCGAGATCGCCAGTGAGCTCGAATCGATCATCTGCACCAGCTTGCTGGCGCGCATCGCCTCGACCGTGGTCGAGACGTTTAGGTTCGGCTGCAGGGCCTCGATCGCGGTGCTGGTGGCGTCGCGCGCGGCGGCGTCTTCCGGCTGGTCGAGGCGGACCTGGAACAGGCTGACCACGCCCGGACGCGCCAGCAGCTCCTGCAAGTCCCCGAGCGGCATGATCGCCATGTTGCGCAGGTATCCGTTATCGTAAGCCGAAATGCCGACCACGCGGAACGGCGCGAAGTTGAGCTCGATCTCGCCGCCTACGCCGACGTCGGCGGCCTGGGCGAGCGCTTCGCCGAGCACCACCTCGCCTTCGCCAGCGCGCGGCGGGCTGCCCTCGCGCAGGCGCATCTCCCTGAACGGGAACCGGTCGACGGGCCAGCCGGTGACGATGGCCTGCCCGTCGCTGAACTCGAGCGCGGTGACCAGCTCGGCGGAAACGTCGCTCACCCCCGGCTGGCGGCGAACCGCGTCCTCCAGCGATTCGGGCAGCGAGCCGGAGTACAGCTCGACCATGCCGCGAGGGGTCACCACCAGATCGACGCCGCGCTCGTCGGTGCTGGCGCCCGCGCCCTCGATCATGCCGCTAGCAAGGCCGGTCAGCGCCACGTAGCTGGCGACCGCGAGCGCAACGCCCAGCAGGGTGAACAGCGCGCGCCCCGGCCGGCGCAGCAGGTTGCGCCCGATCAGGCCCGGCCAGGTCAGAGTGCGGTTATTCCGCGACATCTTCGACCACCCTGCCGTCCTGCATGCCGACCGTTCGCGGGCACCGCTCGCGCACCCTGGCATCGTGGGTAACGATCACCAGGGCCAGGCCTCTCGTGGCCTGCAGATCGAGCAGCAGGTCGGTCACCGCGGCGCCGGCCCTGGTGTCGAGATTGCTGGTCGGCTCGTCCGCGAGCAGCAGCTCGGGATCGTTTGCCAGGCTGCGGGCGATGCTGACCCGCTGGCGCTCGCCGCCTGAGAGCTGCGGCGGAAAACTGGCCGCACGATGCGCGATCCCCACTTCCTCGAGCAGCTCGTTGGCCTTGCGCCAGCGCTCGGGGGCGCTCAGGCGGCCGAACATCGCCACCTGGATGTTCTCGGCCGCGGTAAGGGTCGGCAGCAGGTTGAAATCCTGGAACACGATGCCGATCGCACCGGCCCTCAGGCGAGTCCACTGGTCGGGACTGGGCGAGCGGCGGCCATCGACGGTGACCGTGCCGCTGGTCGGCAGGTCGAGCCCCGCCATGACGCTCAGCAGGGTCGATTTGCCGCTGCCGTTGGGACCGTGGACGGCGACCATTTCGCGCCGGCCGACCGCCAGCGACACGTCGTCGAGCGCAACGATAGCACCATCATCGAACTCGCGCCGCACATGGTCGACGATCAGGATCGAGTCGGCCGACGCCACAATTGCTAACCGCGCATCCTGCTGTTTCGCCCGTCCATCCGGGTGATCAGGCCGTCGAGGCCATATTTGCGCAGCGACGCCTGGTTGGCCGAGCGGAGCGACCGGACCAGGCTGGTGCCGCTGCTCATCACGTCGGTGACCAGGGTCTTGCCCTGGTCCTCGCGCACCCGCCACGAAGCCGAGCGCAGCGGCCGGTCGCGAATCGCAATTCGCGAATCCACCACCCACTCGCCGGCGCCGATGGTGCGCGTACGGACGATCTCCAGCGTGCCGCGGCCCTCACGGCGGCGGCGGGCGAGCATGTCGAGCACCAGCCGATCGGTAAGAACCTCGCGGAACCTGCTGAACTGGCCCGCGGTCGAAGTCTGGCTGCCAAGCACGCCGCGGGTCATCGCGTCGAGATCGAACGCCCTTACGATGGCGGTGCGCAGCGCGCTTTCGGTCGGCAGCGCGCCGCCACGGCCGGCGAGAGCGGTCTCGACGAGCCGGATCGGCACTGTCGGCTCGCCCTCGGTGGAAGCTGCCCCGGATGCGCTGGAAAGGAACAGGAAACCCAGCGCGGCCAGCGCGGTCCTTCGGTCTAAATGCATCGCGAACGCTTCGGCCGCCATGCCGCCCCTGTCAACTCGCGTATGTTAAGCACTAGCCGTGGCCTTTTGCGGCGCGGCAGCCTATGGGCGCGGGCCATGGACTGGGTGAACAGAAGGCGCCGCTGCGCATGAGCAGCCTTGTCGATTCAGACGAGGACGATCCGCGCGGCAAGCCGGCGGTTCCCGACGAAGTGCAGGACGCAGTCCGCACGCTGATCCGCTGGGCCGGCGACGATCCCGAGCGCGAAGGCCTGCGCGACACGCCGGTGCGAGTCGCGCGGGCGTGGAAGGAATACTGCCAGGGCTACACCGAGGATCCCGCCGCGCACCTGTCGCGGATTTTCGAGGAAGTCGGCGGCTACGACGAGATCGTGCTGCTCAAGGACATCCCGTTCCACAGCCATTGCGAGCACCACATGGCGCCAATCATCGGCAAGGCGGCGATCGCCTATCTGCCGACGGACCGCGTGGTCGGCATTTCCAAGCTTGCGCGCGTGCTCAACGCCTACGCGCGCCGGCTGCAGATCCAGGAACGGCTGACGGCGGAAGTGGCGCAGTGCATCTGGGACGAGCTGCAGCCCAAGGGCGTGGCGGTGGTGATCGAGGCCAGCCACGCCTGCATGACCGCCCGCGGGGTGCGCACACCGGGGGTCATGATGATCACCAGCCGGGTCATGGGCACATTCCGACGCGACGAGAAGAGTCGCCAGGAAGTGCTCAAATTGATGGGATACTAGGTTGAGTTCACTGCTCATCAGAGGCGGCAAGCGGCTGACCGGCCGCGTCGAGCCGTCGGCCAACAAGAATGCCGTGCTACCCGTGCTGTGCGCGACCTTGCTCAGCGACGGCCCGATCACCCTGCGCAACGTGCCGGAGATCACCGACGTGACCCGGATCGTCGAGTTCTTCGGCGAACTCGGCTCGACGGTGACCTGGGACAAGGCGGCCAAGCGGCTCGATATCGACCACTCGACGATCGCGCCGAACGGCAAGGCGACGCTGCCCCAGGCGATGCGCGCCTCGATCATGATGATCCCCGGCCTGCTGGTGCGTCTCGGCGAGGCGCGGCTCGAGCACGAGGTCAAGGGCTGCACGCTCGGCGCCCGCGAGATCGATCCGCACGTCGCGGTGTTCCGCTCGTTCGGCGCCGATGTCAGCCAGAGCGGCCACCAGATCGTGTTCCGCACCACCGGCAAGGGCCAGGCCGCGCGGATGTGGCTCGAATACGCCTCGGTTACCACCACCGAGAACTTCATCCTCAGCGCGCTGACCGTCAAAGGCACCAGCCAGATCATCAACGCCGCCTGCGAGCCGCACGTCCAGGAAATGTGCGCTTTCCTCGAGCTGCTCGGGGCGAAAATCGTCGGCAAGGGCACCTCGATGGTCTCGGTCGAGGGCGGCACCAAGTTGGGCGGGGGCGATTACACCTTCTCCGACGACTTCCACGAGGTCGCGACCTTCCTCGCGCTGGCGGCCGTCACGGGCGGCGACATCGAGGTTCGCAACGACCATCCCGAGCATTTCGACCTGATCGACCGCACTTTCGCCAAGTTCGGCGCGGAAGTGCGGCACGAGAAAGGCTGGTCGCGCCTCGCCGCACCGGCGCAGCTCAAAGTCGAGGAGAATTTCACCTCGCACCTTATAACCAAGGTCGAGGCCGCGCCGTGGCCCTATGTCCCGGCCGACCTGCTGCCGATCTTCATTGCGCTCGGGGTCAAGGCCGAAGGCTCGGTGATGTTCTGGAACAAGGTCTACGAAGGCGGGCTGACCTGGCACACCGAGCTAGCACTGTTCGGCGCGCATACGCTGTTGTGCGATCCGCACCGGCTGATCACCTTCGGCGGCGACGAACTGGCCCCGGGCACGGTGACCAGCCCCTACATCATCCGCGTGGCGATCGCGCTGTTGATGGTCGCCTCGTCGATCGACGGCGAATCGACCATTCTCGACGCCGACCCGATCCGCCGCGCGCACCCGAACTTCGTCGACAACTTCGTCTCGCTCGGCGCCGACGTGCAGTGGGTGTCCTGAGGCGCACCGGTCGGGGAGGCTCGGCACCGATGGCGCGGGTAGTCGTTGTCTACGCGCTCGCGCTCGGCGGCCTGGCGACACTGCTGTCGTGGCTCGAGTACCAGTACCTGGTCCGCGCCTTCTCGTTCGAGTTCTATCTCGCGCTGGTGGCCATCGGCTCGATCGGGCTCGGCGCCTGGCTAGCCCGGCGGCTGACACCCAGGCGTGCCGCCGGCGAACCCTTCGAGCGCAACGATGCGGCGATCCGCTCGCTCGGCCTCAGCCCGCGCGAGATGGACATCCTCGACCGGCTGGCCGCGGGCGAATCGAACAAGCAGATCGCCCGCCGGCTGGGTATTTCGCCGAACACCGTAAAAACCCACGTCGCGCGGGTCTATGAGAAGCTGGCGGTCGAGCGGCGCTTCGAGGCGGTCGAGAAGGCGCGCCTGCTGGCGCTGATTCCCTAGTTCGAACGGACTACCGGGCCCCAATCACCCTTCTGGGCGATAGCCAGAGCCTGCCGGATCGGCGTAGTCTCGCGTCAGCAACGAGGGGAAGCATCGATGCCGGTCGAGGGAATGGGCGGATATTTCTTCCGCGCGAAGGATCCGGAGGGCCTGACGGCCTGGTACAAGGAGCATCTCGGCGTCGGCGGCGGGATCGGCACCGATCCGGTCACCGGCCACACCAACGAGTGGGTCTGGTACTACCAGGGCGGGCCGATGGTGTTCTCGCCGTTCAAGGCCGAGACTGACTATTTCGCCGCCGACAAGCAGGCGATGATCAACTTGCGGGTGAGCGACCTCGACGGCGTGCTGGCGAGCTTGCGCGCGGCGGGCATCGAGATTGCGCGCGAGGAAGAAATGGAAGGCGTCGGCCGCTTCGCGCGGATCCACGATCCCGAGGCCAATCCGATCGAGCTGTGGGAACCGCCGGTGGCGGGCTGAGGAGGGAATAGATGCGTTACGCCCTGATTTATGGCGCCATTGGCGGCGCCATCACGATTGCGATCATTACGGCCACCTTCGCATTCGACGTGCCGAACCACTTCCAGACCATGTGGTTCGGCTACCTGGTCATGCTGGCGGCGATGTCACTGATTTTCGTCGGCGTGAAACGGTATCGCGATGTCGAATGTGGTGGCGTGACCAGCTTTGGCCGGGCGTTCAAGGTCGGGCTTGGTATCGCGGTGGTTGCGGCGCTCGTCTATGTTGCAGGGTGGGAGGCTTACCTCGCCACCAAGCCTCCAGTGGTAGCGGAGTACATCGAGATGTACCCCAACCCGCTCACGCGTATGCCGATCACCTTCCTCGAAATATTTCCGGTCGGCCTGCTGGTCGCGCTGGTTTCGGCGGTACTGCTGCGCAACCCCCGGTTCCTGCCTGCGCGAGTTGGCTAAAGCTGCCCGAGCATGTGTTCGGCGCTGCTGACCTTGAAGTCGCCCGGCGCCTCGACATTGAGCTCGGCGACTACGCCATCGTCGACGATCATCGAATAACGCTGGCCGCGCGTGCCCATGCCGAAGCCGCTGCCGTCCATGGTCAGGCCGAGCGCCTTGGCGAAATCCCCGTTGCCGTCGGCCAGCATGGTGATGTCCGCCGAGCCGGAGGCCTGGTTCCAGGCGCCGAGCACGAACGCGTCGTTGACCGCGGTGCCGACGATCTCGTCGACGCCCTTCGCCTTCAGCTCGCCCGCCTTGTCGACATAGCCGGGCAAGTGCTTGACCGAGCAAGTCGGGGTGAACGCGCCGGGCACCGAAAACAGCGCTACCTTCTTGCCGGCGAAATAGTCGGCGCTCTGCACTTTCTCCGGGCCGGCGGCCGTAGCCTTGACCAGCGTCACGTCCGGAATCCTGTCGCCCTTGGCAATCGTCATGTCGGCAAATCCTTCTGTCCTGTCCGCCGCAGAAGATAGGCGCGGCGCGGCGTGGCGCAACCGCCTTCGCGTCGCTCGCATGGTTAACGGATGCCTGCCGGACAGGGTTAATATCGCTTCATCGTCGATATTGAAGAATGCGTAAACCCGATGGGTCAGCCTGCTCCTCGCGGAAAGGGGTTTCCGCAGGGGAGTCTTGGACATGGGGTACGCAAAAAGGATTGCCGCGGGCTTGGCCGCGGCCGCATTGATCGCCGGAGCATCGCCGGCTGCGGCGCAAAGCGACGTCGAAGCGGCCGAGAAGCTGCGCCGGCTCGACATCATGCTGATGGTCACCGCGCTGCGCTGCCGGTTCGGGGCGGACGACTTCCGCGCCGATTACGAAGCGTTCTCGGCGCGCCATCTGGATACGCTCAATGCCGCCGGACGCCGGCTGACGCAGGCGTTGTCGGCACGCCACGGCGCGCAAGGCGCCAAGCGGGCGCTCGACAGGCTGATGACGGGAATGGCGAATAGCTACGGCATGGGCCATCCGACGCTCGGCTGCGGCCAACTCAAGCAGGTCGCGCACGGCCTCGCCTACGACACCCGGTCGGACCACCTGGTGGCGGTCGCTGACCAGCTTCTCGGGCGCCAGCCGAACGACAGCGTGTTTCTCCTGGCGCAGCGGTAGAGGGCCCTAAAGGCTCCGCGCCCTTTACCTTCGTTCCCGTGAACGTCTATGGGCGGCGTCGAATCCCGGCGCCGCCCTTTTTTTGCCCGCGCGCGCCGGCCGTCTTCACGCAAGGAGAAGCGTTCGTGGCCACCGCCGTCGCCGATAAGGACTACATTGTCGCAGACATCGCCCTTGCCGATTACGGCCGGGCCGAGATCGCCATCGCCGAAACCGAGATGCCGGGCCTGATGGCGCTGCGCGAGGAATACGGCGCTGCGCAACCCCTCAAGGGCGCGCGCATCACCGGCTCGCTGCACATGACCATCCAGACCGCGGTGCTGATGGAAACGCTGCAGGCGCTGGGCGCCGAGCTGCGCTGGGCGACCTGCAACATCTTCTCGACCCAGGACCACGCCGCCGCGGCGATGGCCGCGCGGGGCATCCCGACGTTCGCGATCAAGGGCGAGAGCCTGGCCGATTACTGGGATTACGTCGCCAGGATCTTCGACTGGGACGCTGACGGTTCCGGGGATACGACCTGCAACCTGATCCTCGACGACGGCGGCGACGCGACGATGTTCGCGCTGTGGGGCGCGCGCGTCGAGGCAGGCGAGTCGCTGTTCGAGCCGACCAACGCCGAGGAAGCCGAGCTGGTGCGCGCGCTCAAAGCCTTCCTCAAGGCCAAGCCGGGCTACCTGACGCAAACCGTCAAGGCGATCCACGGCGTCTCCGAAGAAACCACCACCGGTGTCCACCGGCTCTACAGCCTGGCCAAGCAGGGCAAGCTGCCGTTCCCGGCAATCAACGTGAACGACAGCGTGACCAAGTCGAAGTTCGACAACCTCTATGGCTGCAAGGAATCGCTGGTCGACGCGATCCGCCGCGCCACCGACGTGATGCTGGCCGGCAAGGTCGCTTGCGTCGCCGGGTTCGGTGATGTCGGCAAGGGCAGCGCCGATTCGCTGCGCAATGGCGGCGCCCGCGTGATGGTCACCGAAATCGACCCGATTTGCGCGCTGCAGGCGGCGATGGAAGGCTACGAAGTGGTGACGATGGAAGAGGCGGTGCGCCGCTGCGACATCTTCGTCACCGCCACCGGCAACGAGGACGTGATCACCGCCGAGCACATGAAGGCGATGAAGAACATGGCCATCGTCTGCAACATCGGCCACTTCGATAGCGAGATCCAGATCGCCGCGCTCGACAACTACGACTGGGCCGAAGTG
>Ga0307505_10001456_pt1 | contig 19129 bp, 12 predicted proteins | sample 23_S_MG_FD_202183 | JGI IMG/M metagenome (GOLD analysis project Ga0307505, IMG submission 202183) | Soil microbial communities from Populus trichocarpa stands in riparian zone in the Pacific Northwest, United States - 23_S | ecosystem: Environmental > Terrestrial > Soil > Riparian zone > Trees...
CTGGACTCTACGACGAAGGTCGGTACTTTTCGAACATGAGACAAATTGATTTTGGTTCCGCAAACGAACTTCCAAAGTTTCCGCCTGGTTACGAACAATACGTGAAGCGTCCTTTTCGGACGAAGGTTACGTCAATCGCAAAGGCGTTTCGTCGAGCCAAACCGATAGAAAACGACGAGGCTGGGCGGCCTTATGAGGAAACCCGAGATCACCTTCTCACCACTGTAAGAGTTCCGTTAGGAGATCGATCGGGTATTAAACCCGGCGTTCTGCTCCGCTTTATCAACGAAGAGGACGATTATCGAATCGACGGGGTTAGGATAACGAAGGTCTTAAAGACGTACTCCATTGGGGAGTACGTGACGGATATACCAAAAAGAAACTGCAAAAAGTCAGATATTGAGGATTGCGAACCTGAGCAACGGCGGCGCCTTTTCCTAGGACAAAGACTTTCAACCACTGGTATCTGGTAGCTCCCCTATTGACTCTCTGCCCTGTTCAAAACACTTCCGTGCTCTACGACCAATATTTCATTGACGACCTGAAAGACCGGGCTGATCTGGTGCGGATTATTGAGCCGTATGCTCGTGATCTGAAGAAGAAGGGCGCGAACTGGATGGCTTGTTGTCCGTTTCATCAGGAGAAGACGCCGTCGTTTTCGGTGAATCCGCAGAAGGGGTTTTATAAGTGTTTCGGCTGCGGGAAAGGCGGGAACGCATTCACGTTTTTGATGGAGATCGAAGGGTTGAACTTTCCGGAGGCGATCCAACGGGTCGCGGAGATGGCAGGCGTGCCGCTGCCGGAACCGATCGACGACGGGCAGTATCAGCAGAACAAGCAGCGTCGCGAAGAGAAGAATCAGCTATCGGAACAGATAATTGAGCTAAACAAGATCGCGCTCGAATTTTGGGAATCTGAGCTTCAGTCGAAGGACAAGAAGGCGAAAGCGGCTCGGGAGTATCTCGGACAGCGAGGCATCTCAGAAGAGGTCCAGAAGCAGTTTCGAATCGGATTCTCGCCGGATTCCTGGGACGCACTGCTGAATCACCTCAAAGAGAAGGGTGCGGACGAGAAGTTGATCGAGCAATCCGGACTTGTCTCGGTCAATGAAGAGAAAGATCGCGTTTTCGACCGTTTTCGCGGGCGGATAATGTTCCCGGTGCTAGACGTGAACGGGAATCCGATCGCGTTCGGTGCCCGAGCGATGGGTGACGATCAGCCGAAATATCTCAACTCGCCCGAGACGCCCGCTTACGTAAAGGGCAAGCATCTTTACGGCTTGTTTCAGTCGAAAGAGGCGATCAGACAGAAGAAATTCGCGATCCTTGTCGAAGGCTATCTCGACCTGATCGCGCTCTATCAGTTCGACGTCACAAACGTCGCCGCGAGTCTCGGGACAGCATTCACGCCGGAGCAGTCAAAGCTGCTTTCCCGATTCACGAAGAAGGTCGTTATCAATTACGACGGCGATTCGGCGGGTATCAAAGCGGCCCGGAGGGCGATCGAGGAACTTCTGCCGCAGGATTTCGAGATCAAGGTGCTTGTGCTGCCCAACGGCCAGGACCCCGACGACTTCATCCGGGCGAACGGAACCGACGGCTACAACGCCGCTCGCGGACAGGCGAAACCATACCTATTCTTCACCTTCGAGGCTTCGATGCAGGAGCGCTCGCTCGCAAATCCGCGTCACAAGGCAGAGGCGATCGAGGATGTCGTTCCGGTACTTTCTGCGATCCGCAACCCGATCCAGAAGCGCGAGAGTTTCGATCAGGCGATGGACTATTTTCGTGTCGACGACACCGGCCTAAAACGAGATCTTTGGAAGGCGGTCAAGAACGGCAGCCAGGCGCCGCCGGACGTGATCCGACGTGAAGTGAAGCGGGTCGCACAGGCCAAAACCACTGTTGCCGAGCAGCATCTGCTCGAATTGCTGGTCCACGACGCCGAACTCCGTCAGATGGTGCTGCCGATCCTGGAGGAAAGCGATTACGAAGCTCTCGCGACCGCGGCAATTTTTCGCGCCGTTTACGCATTAGATGAAAGGGGCGAAGAACTGGACCTCGGGGCTTTGATGGACGCGACGGCAGAGGACGAGATCGCTGCCGACCTCGTTCCGGTCCTCATGATGGGCGAGCCGAAACGCGGCGACGGCGAAGTTCTCGATTCGGTTTTTCATGACGCTGAGAACTGCATTCTAAGCCTGCGGTCGATGGCGATCCAGCATCGCATTCAGGATGTAAGTCAGGAACTTCTCGCGGCGGAACAGTCCGGAGATACGGATCTGGTCAATTCGCTAGTCGCAGAACACCTTGATCTGTCCAAAATGAAGCAGTCCCTGCTTAGTAAATTGAAACAAACCTGATATACTTTACGATTTCGATGCTGTGCCCGCTTTTGGAACAAAAACAGGCATTACAGCGTATATAAGTATTATTGAAAACAACGATTTACAGGGATCTGCAATCATATCTCCCTATCATCTATGCCTGATTACGACGAAAAAGAAGATCTAATGGATCGACTGCTTGCCCTCGGCAAGCGAAAGAAATTCCTCAGCCTTGACGAACTCCATCGCGAGATCCCAGAGAACATGATGTCTGCCGATGATCTGGAAGACGTTCTCGAACGGCTTGAGGGTGCGAATATCTCGGTCGCCGAGACCGACGCGCAGCTACTCGAAAGAGCACAGAATCTTGCGGTTGACGATGCTGAAGCCGAAGACGAGGACGAGGAAGATCTGGACCTGGATCTTTCCGCCGGCGTGCTCGATAAATCGAACGATCCGGTCCGACTATACCTACGTGAAATGGGTATCGTTCCGCTTCTCACGCGTGAGGGCGAAGTAACGATCGCGAAGCGCATCGAACGCGGACAGATCAAGACTCAGAAATCTATCTCGCGTTCGCCGATCGCGGTGGAACGTCTTATCAAGATCGGCGAAGATCTAGAGCGAGGCAAGGCGAGTATTCGCGAAACGGTCGCGTTCGCCGAGCAGGCCGAGATCTCGGTCGAAGAGGACAAGGCTGAAGAGTATCTGCGATGGACGATCGAAGGGATCGGCAACATCCGGGGTTTGTATGCCGAAGCCCTCAAGGCTTTCAAGGCGTTCGAAAAGGAATCGATCGTTCAGAAGGCCAAGGGCAAGAACGCCAAGCCCGGTAAGAAGTATCTGCGGCTAAAGCGTCAGGCTGCGCGCGTGCGACTTGAGATCGCACAGGAGATCAAGAATCTCAACCTGACCGAGCATTCCAAGCAGGTGCTGATCGCCTCGATCCGCAAGGTCACTGAAGACATCAAGCGTGCGGAAACGACGATCAAGAAGACAAAGGAGAAGGTCGACAAAAAACCGCCGGCACCGGAAAAACGCGAGCTGAACAAACGGATCGCGGAATCGAAGGCGGCCCTCGCCGAGATCGAAGAGAAGTTCCACCTGACGACGGTCGAGATCAAGCGTTCGTATCAGACGATCAGCGTCGGTGAATACGAAACGAATCAGGCAAAACGCGAGCTCGTTGAGGCCAACCTTCGCCTCGTCGTGTCGATCGCAAAGAAGTATACAAACCGCGGCCTGCAATTCCTTGATCTGATCCAGGAAGGCAACATCGGTTTGATGAAGGCTGTCGATAAGTTCGAGTGGCGGCGTGGATACAAGTTCTCTACCTATGCGACGTGGTGGATCCGCCAGGCGATCACGCGTGCGATCGCCGACCAGGCTCGCACGATCCGTATCCCGGTCCACATGATCGAGACTATCAACAAGCTCATCCGAACTTCGCGGCTGCTTGTTCAAGAACTCGGTCGCGAGCCGTCCAGCGAAGAGATCGCAAAGCGGATGGACATTCCGGTGTCGAAGGTCCGAAAAGTGCTGAAGATCGCACAGGAGCCGATCTCGCTCGAGACGCCGATCGGCGAAGAGGAAGATTCGCACCTCGGCGATTTTATCGAGGACAAGTCGATTTTGAATCCGGCGGAATCCGTAACGTTCTCGAACCTTCGTGAGATCACCGACGAAGTTCTCGCAACGCTCACACCCCGCGAGGAAAAGGTCATTAAGATGCGGTTCGGGCTCGGCAACACGGGATCGGAGCACACGCTCGAAGAGGTCGGCCAGCACTTCGCCGTCACCCGCGAACGTATCCGCCAGATCGAAGCCAAGGCCCTCCGAAAGCTTCGACACCCCTCGCGATCACGAAGGCTTAAGGCGTTTCTCGAAGGCAAGGCCTAAGCTAAACTAGTTAGACCACTTAGGGGCTGTCGAAGATCTCGGCGGCCTCTTTGTTTGTTAAAACAACGCCGAAACGGCAAAATCGAAGTTCATCGCTGCATGGAGCAAAGCCGTTCGACCTCGAAAGATCTCGCCTTGATGATCGCGTTCATTTTGATTGCGTCGCTCGACTCTGTGTACAAGTACACGGGAATCGCTGGCTTGGCTGGCTACTTCATTCTGGCGCCAGCATTCCTTTATGTTTACTTCCGCAGGATCTTCCCCATCCTGCTCGAGCGAGTTCCTGTGCGGCAGGCCTCAGTCGCTGCCTGTATGCTTGTCTTAGTCCTGGGGATTCTTGCGTTCTATCTTTACGGACTAGCAAATTCGGGCCAGATCGGACCCGGAAGCGATGGCGACGACGCAATCATCATAGGGGCAACTGAACTTCTAGCCGGACGATTTCCGTTTTACCCGCTTACTTATCTTGGCAACCCGATCGCTCCAATGCCGGGTGCCGTGCTTTTTGCCGTTCCCTTCGTCCTTGCGGGAATATACCCACTGCAGAGCGTATTCTGGCTCACCGTATTCTTCGTGACAATTGGACTCACGACGGGAAGTTTGCAAAGAACGCTCTTCATGGCACTTCCGGTGCTCGCTGTCTCGCCGACGATATTTCAGAATATCTCGTCCGGGGCCGATCATATCGCGAACTCTGTTTATATTCTGCTTTTCTCATTGCTCTTGATCCGGGCAGTTCATAAAACGAAGACTCGGTGGTGGGAGTATACGATCCCAGCAGTCTTACTGGGAGTTGGTCTTTCATCCAGGTCTAACTTTGCTTTCATCGTGCCGATGCTCTTCATCCTTTTTTGGAGAGTGAAAGGGATCGGTGCGGCATCCGGCATTTGCTCGATCATCGGGATCGCCGGTCTTTCCGTTACACTTCCCTTCTGGCTTTACGATCCCCAAGGATTTACGCCGCTCATCGTCCAAACCGGCAAGATGCAGCAGTTCGACGGGATCGTTCCCCACGCCGGAATAGTCTTAACGGTAGTCGCAATCGCTCTCAGTTTGCTTTTAACCCGTCGAAGGAATTCGGAATTGCCCGCCGTCTTCTATCAGAACCTCGCCTTTGTGCAGGTGTTCATACTTGTGTTTACTTCCACTCTCTTCAGTTTGTGGATCGGTGAATTCAACCTTTACTTCGGACACGTCGGGTACGGGCTGTTCGTGATGTTCTTCGGACTATTCGCACAATGGATAAGGCTGTCACCTACCCATATGGGTATAGACTAATCATCGCGAACTGATGTAAATTCCATCATTGTCGGGAATCGTTCCCAGCCTGACCAAAACCAATATGCGAGCAGTCACGAAGTACCTGCAGATAGCCGTGCTATTTCTTGTGGCGCTCGCATTTCCGTCGGTCGACGTCCAAGCAAAACGGCTTCCCGTCAAGGTATTCACGTCCGCAGATGGCCTCGGCAGTGGTTTCGTTGACTACATCTATCGAGATTCTCGCGGGTTCATGTGGTTCTGCACGCGCGACGGCCTCTCAAGGTACGATGGGTCGCGATTCGTAACCTATCGAGTCGGCGATACGAGTTTCCCGCCCGGGATCGAAGCCATCTTTGAGACGAAGGCAGGCGTTTACTATGTAACGACCACCGGCGGCACGTTCAGGCTCCGGCCGGATGTTGTTTCCGATCAGCGTTCGCAGGAACGCATTATGACCGCGGAGCTCCTCTTTGGCGCGCGAGGCAGTATGTTCGAAGACAGCCGCGGCACGATCTGGATGTCTTACGGGCCGCTTTCGAAGCTTGTTGAGAAGGACGGAAAGACAACACTCGAGAGAGTCGACCTCGGCCTGCCGGCGAATCCCGATCGAGCATTGTCGATCACGGAGATCGCCGAAGGCACGGATGGATCGCTGTGGCTGAATTCGAGTTGGGGACTCGTTAGACGATTGCCGAATGACCGTATAGTGTTCTATCCCTACGACATTCCCACCGGCAGCGGAGCAAATTCGATGATAGTCGCCCGCGATGGCAAGGTGTGGGTAACGCGGGGGAACAAGATCAACGTACTCCTCCCGTCTCCGCCGGATACTTTCAGCGGGTCGGATCATGTTACGAGGGTGCCGTTTACTCCGGATCAGCAAGTCTTTCTCGAGCCCGAAAAACCGGTCACCCTCCCTTCATCTCCCGGCCAGATGTTTGAGTATTCCACCCGCCAGGACCACGTTTTTGTCGAAAACTCCTATACAAAGAGGCTCGTTCAGACTTCCGATGGTACGGTTTGGGTATCGGCCGAGAACCTTCTACTTGAGATCGCTCCGACGGGCCTGCACGTCCATTCCAATCTTCAAGGACTAACAGCGGTCATGGGCCGAATGGCTGAAGACTCGGCCGGCAACCTTTGGATCGGCGGGCACGCTGGACTCGCTCGTCTAAATCGAAGCGGGCTGACGACATACGGTGAAGGCGATGGAACATCCTCGTCGCGGTTCTTTTCGGTGACTACCGACTCAAACGGCTCTCCGGTCTTCGGCGGTCGCGACCATACGCTTAACCGATTTAGCGGGATCGGGCTCGAATCGGTCCGGCCCGCATTGCCGCCAGACTCCCTGTACCTCTGGACCTCGCGGTTCGGATTCAGATCTTCAGCAAATGATTGGTGGATGCTCACTAACGAGAAGCTCTATCGTTTCTCAGGTGTCTCCGAGTTTGATCAATTGGATCGTAAGGCTCCAACTGCGACCTACGATACGGCTCGAGGCTTGAAATCGAATGGAATGTTCCAGATCTTCGAAGACTCGCGGAAGCGGGTCTGGGTCTCGACTCGCGGTGCCACCGCGGCAGGCCACGGGCTGTCGATCATGTTGCCGGGTGAAGATAGATTTCGGGCACTGACCGAAGCCGATGGCTATCCCGGCGGAAGATCACCGGCATCTTTCATCGAAGATACGAAAGGGCGTGTTTGGTTTGGATTCTATGAGGGCGGCCTTGGGATCTATGATGGCGAGAAGGTCAGGGTCTTCACCCGAGACCACGGCATCCCGGCTAACGGCCACATCACGGACTTTCATTTCGACGGAGAGGGCAGGCTCTGGATGGCTACGTCAGTGCACGGACTCTACCGCGTGGATAATCCGCTTTCAGACACTCCGACATTCTCCAGGGTTGATTCCACGTCAACGCCGCTCGGGAGCAACCTGCGCACGATCACCGAAGACAAGTTCGGCCGACTCTACTTAGGAAGTGCCCGCGGTGTTGATCGTTACTGTCCGGACACCGGGCACGTGAAGCGGTTCACCGTTTCCGAAGGCCTGGCAGCGGATTTTGTTGTCGATTCGATGCGGGACAAGAACGACGACCTCTGGTTCGTCACGAACGACGGCATCTCAAAACTGACCCCGCTTGAGGACGAAGATCCTCCGCCTCCGCAGATCTTTATTGGAGGACTTCGTATCTCCGATCGGCTCGAGTCTGTATCGGAACTCGGTGCGGCGACGTTCGACCCCGGTGAACTCTCGCATACTGATAACAATTTCCAGATCGAATGGTTCGGACTAGACCTTCGGGCCGGCGAGTTCTTGAGGTATCAATACAAGCTCGAAGGAGCCGACCAGGATTGGAGCCAGCCGACCGACCAGGTTACAGTGAATTACGCAAATCTGCGACCGGCCAGCTACCGTTTCCTTGTCCGCGCGATCAACACTGAGGGTGCCGTGAGCGCAACGCCGGCGTCGATCTCGTTTCAGATCGTCCCGCCGATCTGGCAGCGTTGGTGGTTCGTAACGCTGGCGGTCATTGGGATCGGGGTTCTTGTCTATGGGTTCTACCGATATCGCACTGCCCGCCTGCTGGAAATAAACGCTGCGCTCGAAGAAGCTCGCCGCTCGGAGGAGCGCTTGAGGCGGTCTCGCGAAGAGCGTCTTGTTGAGCTTGAGCGCGTTCGTTCGAGAATTGCAACCGATCTGCATGACGACATCGGTGCAAGCCTTACGCAGATCGCGATCCTCTCAGAAGTGGCGCAGGCAAAAAACGGCAACGGGAATGGTACGTCCGTCGCTCCGCTCGCAAAGATAACCGCGGTCTCGAATGAGCTGGTTGGGACAATGAGCGACATCGTCTGGTCGATCAATCCCAGCAAAGACCACCTTAGCGATCTCGTTCAGCGGATGCGCCGATTCGCGTCTGATGTTTTGGCCCCAAAGGATGTCGTCGTTCGCTTCGACATGCCTGAGGACGGGTCGGCGATCGTTGTGGACTCGAATATCCGCCGAGAGGTCTTTCTCGTTTTCAAGGAAGCCGTGAACAATGCCGCGAAGCACTCAAATGCTACTCGAGTCGAGGTTAGGCTTGCGATCAACGAACGACTCATCGAGCTGGAGGTTCGCGACAACGGCTCAGGCTTCGACATGACTCCGCCGAGTTTCGAGGACACCTACACATCCGAAGGTTATTCCGGAAACGGCATTCCGAGTATGCAGAAACGAGCGTCCGAAATGGGAGGGTCGATCGAACTCGAGTCTTCAGCCGGTTCGGGTACCCTTGTCCGACTCACGATGCCGCGCGAACTGGCGTTCGATGATTCGATCATCCCTAATCGCCCGTCCATCTGATGCTACCCGAACGGGTGGCGTCCTCTGTTCGCGATTCTCGTAACCTGAGATCGAAACGTACTACCCCGGCCGTCGTGTTCGAAATAGTCGAGTCCGCTCGACGCCTTTGGCGGCCGGATATTTTAAGATGTTAGGGATGGCAGAAATAGCACCGGCGGTTATCAGGACTGCGATCGTTGAGGATATGCGGGACGTCCGCGAAGGCCTCGCGACCCTGATCAATTTCACTGAGGGCTTTTCATTGACGGGCAGCTACCGCTCGATGGAAGAGGCGATCCCGAAGATCAAGGGAAATGTTCCCGATGTCCTTCTAAGCGATATCGGACTACCCGGAATGACGGGTATCGAAGGCATTAAGATCTTAAAGGATCAGCATCCGCAAATGACGGTGCTGATGATCACCATATACGACGACGACGAACGTATCTTCGACGCGATCTGCGCAGGTGCAACGGGGTACTTGCTAAAGCGAACATCGCCCGCAAAGCTGCTTGAAAACATTCGCGAGGCGGTTACCGGCGGAGCTCCAATGTCGCCTGAGGTGGCGAGCCGCGTGATCAAACTCTTCCGCGAGGTCCGGCCACCCGAGAAGGTCGACTATGACCTCACACCACACGAAACTCGCTTATTGAAGCTGCTCGTCGAAGGACATAACTACACGACCGCCGCAGGCGAACTCAAGGTAAGTTACAACACTATCAAGTTCCACATGCGGCATATCTACGAAAAGCTTCAGGTACATTCCAAGAGTGAAGCGGTCGCAAAGGCCCTTCAGAACCGAATAGTTTAGAAGCGCCACGACCTTCCAACTCAAAAGAAATCCGCAGACTAAGTTCGCAACCTTCCTTATTATCCGTCGTAAAAGCTACTGGATAAATGTAACCGACTTCGTTACAATTACTATTTTGCACTGGCTCGGGAGATGAGCGATGGAAATGAAGGAACGACTGATACTGCTGCTTCTTACGATGCTGAATTTCACTCACATCATGGACTTTATGATCATGATGCCGCTGGGAAATTATCTGATGCCGTACTTCAACATCAGCTCGCAGCAATTCTCCTGGCTTGTCGCGGCATATACCTTTAGCGCCGGCCTATCAGGATTTCTGGCGGCTTTTTTCGTCGACCGTTTTGACCGCAAGCGCGTACTGCTTTTCGCATATGCCGGATTCTTGATCGGGACCCTTTGCTCCGCGATCTCGCCGGCGTTCGAGATACTGTTGATGTCTCGAATTGTTGCCGGACTATTCGGCGGGCTAATCGGAGCTCAGGTCTTGTCGATAGTGGCCGACCTGGTTCCCTACGAACGCCGAGGAGCGGCGATGGGAATGATAATGGCCGCATTTTCGGCAGCGTCGGTCTTTGGCGTTCCCTTTGGCCTGTATATCTCGAATCTGTTCAACTGGCACGCTCCGTTCTTCTTCGTCGTGATACTTGGTGTATTGCTCCTTCCGTTCTTGATCAAGTTTCTTCCCCGAATGGATAAACACCTTCAGGATCGAAGCGAGCCGAAGATCGGCCCCGTCACGCTTGTTGCCGACGTTTTCAGAAACAGCCGCCAGGTATACGCCCTCTCATTAACGGCTTTCATGATGCTGGGACACTTCATCATCATTCCCTTCATCAATCCGTTCATGGAGTTCAACATGGGCTTTTCAAAAACGCAGACTCCGCTGATCTACATGGTCGGAGGGGCTTTGACGATCTTCACTTCGCCATTTATCGGCCGCATCGCGGACAAGCTTGGTAAGTACAACGTGTTCGTCGTGTTGATCCTGCTTACTGCCCCGCTCGTGGCTCTGATAACGAACCTTCCGCACATCCCGTTCTATTTAGTTCTATGCATAACCGGGACGTGGTTCGTGGTGTCGGCTGGACGGTTTATTCCCGCTCAGGCAATTATCAGCAACGTCGTGCCGCCCGAGCGCCGGGGAAGTTTCATGAGCTTTAACTCATCGGTGCAGCAATTGTTTGTTGGTCTTGCCTCGATCCTCGCTGGTCTGATCGTCGTTAAGATGCCCGATAATTCCCTCGTCCGTTACGAGGTCACAGGATATGTGAGCATTGCGATGATCCTTGTCACTGTTGTTATCGCGACATTGCTGCACCGGCAGGTAAACAGGGACACGCCGGAGCCGCTACCTGCTCTCGCTCAGTAACTCTTCGCTGCTTCAATCGCCGAGTCGAGGTCCGTGATCTCGCCGTCAAGTTGCCGCTCGTAAACAGTGTCCAGGATCTTCTTGAATTCCGGCCCCGGCGTCAGTCCAAGCTCGATCAGATGGCGGCCCATCAGAATCGGTTCGGGTGCTTTCTTTTCGATCTGCAGTTCTCTGACTCGCTCGATGAACCATTCCTGGGCTTCAGAATCGAACCATTTTTCTTTCGGCAGCCATTCGGGATTGCGCCCAAGTGAATCTGCCTTTGCCACACGATAGAGCAAGTCGGGCTCGACCTTACGCGCTAGACGACGGAGAGCCCCGTCGCCGACCGGCGTTTTCGACTTGTAGTACATCCCCGGCTTCAGGTGATAGCGGACGAGCTGAACGACCTGTTCACGTACATCGAAGCCGTGCAGGGTGTGGATGCCGAGACGGTCGAGAAATGAGATAGTCGGCTCCACGCCCGCCTCATCGTGCCCGAGCGACCGCGTTCGCCCATCAACAAACTCGGTCGTTGGCGGCTTACCGAGGTCGTGACACACGGCCCCGAGCATGACGGTGACCTGCCGCGGATAGTCGAGTTCGTCGATCAGCTTTCGAGCCTCGTCCGCGACCATCATCGTGTGAACGTCAACGTCACCCTCGGGATGCCATTCCGGTTCCTGCGGAACGCCGACAAGAGCGGCAAGCTCGGGAAAGAGCTGATCAACGACTCCGAGTTTGTAAAGCCAGTCAAGTCCGATCGAGGGCCGCGTTGCTTTTAATAACATCTTCTCGAGTTCACCCCAGATACGTTCCTTCGGCAGATCGGTGACGTCGATCGATCTGCATAGTTCGGCGGTCTCAGGCGCGATGTCAAATTCAAGCCGCGCCGCAAATTGGGCGGCCCGGAGTAGGCGAAGTGAATCTTCAGCGAATGTCTCGTCGTTAACGTGACGCAAGATTCGCTCGTCGATGTCGTCGCGGCCGTTAAACGGATCGACCATCTCACTCGTCAACGGATCTTTCAAGATCGCATTGACCGTGAAATCCCGCCGTGCGCAGGCCTCCTCGAACGACATCTCCGGATCGCCTTGAACGACAAATCCGCGATGGCCTTTTCCCGCCTTCCGCTCCCTGCGTGGGATAGATACATCGATGTGAGGACCGATCTTATATACGGCGAACGATTCACCAACCGCATCGATGTTTAGATCGTTCGATCCGGCGAATTCGTCCAGAATGGTTCTGAGATCCGCCGGTTCGACACCATAAACTTCCAGATCCCAATCCTTCGCTGCGATGCCCATCAGCTCATCACGGACGCATCCGCCAACAAGCATCGCTCGCCCGCCGGCTGACGCTATGCGTTGCGATAGTTCGATAACTTTGTCCAACGAAGACCTCATCTGGCTTTCTTGGTTGAAGGCTGCGGCGACTTATGGAAAGATTACTCACGATCCAACCAACCGCCCACTCTATGTTTTAGGGTAACCTGATTCTGTTCCGATTTCGAGAGACCTTATGAGAACGTTTTTCCTTTCGATACTACTTGCCGTCCTGGTTCTTTTCGGTGTGTCGTCGGCACAGACATCGAAGAAGCCGGGGATATTGTTAAGCGACTTGACTTGGGTCGAGGCAGAACGGATCTTAACGCCGGATACCGTTGTCGTTATCCCGCTCGGAGGGGCTGCAAAGGAACATGGCCCGCATCTCAGGCTCGACAACGACTTCAGCCTCGCACGCTATTACACCGATCGCGTTCTCAAAGAAGCGGACGTCGTGATCGCGCCGACGATCACCTATCACTTTTACCCGGCGTTTCTCGAATACCCCGGATCGACCCACCTCCGGTTTGAAACCGCGAGGGACATGGTCGTCGACATCATTAAGAGCCTAGCGGCGTACGGTCCCCGACGGTTTTATATTCTGAACACCGGCGTTTCAACAAAACGTCCGCTCACGGCCTCGGCAGAGATCCTTGCTAAAGATGGGATCTTGATGACCTTCACGGACCCGATCACCGCCGAAGGAGACGTCGCGAAGCACCTCCTTAAGCAAGTACGAGGAACGCATGCTGACGAGAGTGAAACATCGATGATGCTCTATATGTACCCGAACCGGGTGAATATGAAACTGGCGGCTAAAGATGATTCGCCGAACCAACCCGGCGGACTTACACGAAAGAAAGTTGGACAAGGTACTTACTCGCCAAGCGGCATTTGGGGCGACGCGACCCTTGCGACTCGAGCCAAGGGTAAGCTCATCGTCGAAGCTACACTGAAGACCATCCTTCGCGAGATCGAAACCCTTCGTACATCGCCATTGCCAAAGACCTGAAGCTGGTATCAACCAAGCCGTTCGGCCAAGTACGATTTCAAGGCATCGACGGCAACGCGATCCTGATTCCAAGTATCCCGATCTCGGACCGTAACGGCGTTATCCACCAACGACTCGTGATCGACCGTAACGCAGAACGGTGTGCCGATCTCGTCCTGTCGGGCGTAGAGTTTGCCGATGCCGCCGGTGTCGTCGTAAACCGCACGCATCGACGGCTGCAGGTCTTTCTTGATCTTCCGTGCCATCTCCACGATCTCGGGCTTGTTCTTCGCGAGCGGAAGCACTGCGGCCTTGATCGGCGCAAGTTCCGGCTTGAGCTTTAGAATGACGCGGACCTCACCCTTATCGTTCGTGCGTTCTTCGTATGCGTCCATCATCACCGCGAGCAGCGTGCGGTTCACCCCGGTCGAGGGCTCGATGATGTAGGGATAAAACCGCTCGTTCGTTTGCGGGTCGAAGTACGACAGGTCCTCGGTCGAATCGGAATTGATCCGCTTCCCTTCCGCATCTTCCGGCTTCTTCGAATGCACGCGAAGGTCGTAGTCAGTCCGGTTCGCGATTCCCATCAGCTCATCCCACTGTTTCGACTCGTCCTCGCGTTCGGGGAAAAAGCGGTAGAGAATATCGACCGTCCGCTCGGAGTAGTGGGCCAGTTCTTCCTTCGTCTGCTCGTAATGCTTCAGGTTTGACGCCGATACTCCAAGCGAGCCGATCCACTGATCAAAGCCATCGAGCCATTCCTGATGGATCGCCGGCGCGTCTTCCGGGCGGCAGAAATATTCGATCTCCATCTGCTCAAACTCGCGAGTTCGGAAGATGAAATTACCCGGCGTCACCTCGTTTCTAAAAGCCTTTCCGATCTGGGCTATACCGAACGGCAGCTTGCGTCGAGACGTGTTCAGCACATTCACAAAATTCGTAAATATTCCCTGCGCCGTCTCGGGCCGAAGATATGCAAGTGCCGATTCGTCGTCGTCGCTCGACGCCGCACCGACGGTCGTCCTGAACATCAGGTTGAACGGTCGCGATTCGGTCAGGTTTGTCGAACCGCAGTTCGAGCAGACGAGCTTTCCGTCGTCGTTCTTGTCGAGTTTGTCTTCCCGTAATCGCGTCTTGCAGTCCCGACAATCGACGAGCGGATCACTGAACGTCGCCTCATGCCCAGAATACTTCCACACCAGCCGATTCTGGATGATCGCCGAATCTAGCCCCTCGATGTCGTCCCGCTCATAAACCACCCAACGCCACCAACTGTTCTTGATGCTGTTCGCAAGCTCGACCCCCAACGGCCCGTAATCCCACGACGATCCTAACCCGCCGTAGATATCCGATGCCGGATAGACAAATCCGCGACGCTTGGAAAGAGAGACGATAGTTTCGATATTCGGTGCAGACATAATCTAAACAAAGGGAGATTTTACAATGAATACCAAGAAAAGGCTTGGATGCTAGCGAAATACCCATATAGAATATGTGGTCGTCATGAATCACACAGTAAGAATCGTCTTTCTCCTCACAATCCTTCTTTCACAGGTTGATCTTGCCGTCGGCTGCATAAATATGCCTGACAACGACATTAAAGTTGGTCAGCCGATCTATACTGAAAACCTTGCTCCGAAGGAATATATCGAGAAACTCCTTCGAGGACACTCGAGTTCAGAGGAATGGAAGGTTGCCCTTGCTGAGGCAAATACAGCGAAGGCAAGAAACTTCGGAGAGTTCGACAATGCGATCGCGGTTGCTCTGTTGCACCTAGGCAAGACAGAGCCTGCCGTCAAAATACTCGAGAAGCTTGAGCGGACGAAGCCCGGTTCGTACTACGTCGCGGCGAATCTGGGAACTGCGTACGAGCTTATTGGTGACAACGAAAAGGCTTTCGAGTGGATCGCAAAGAGCATGAAGCGAAATCCTGAATCCCACTTCGGCACGGAGTGGCTGCATCTAAAGATCCTGAAGGCGAAACAGGCGATCAAGAAGGACCCGAAATGGATTGAAACAAACTCCGTTCTCGGCATCGACTGGGTATCGATCGGTAACGATCTATCAAGAGTTCAGGTCAAACATGAAAATACGGCCTATAACGCGGATGCAATTAGAAAGGCTCTCGAATATCAGCTCCACGAACGAACGGAGTTTGTGAAACCCACCGATCCCACTGTTGCGAACCTTCTGTTCGACCTTAGCCATCTTGTCAGACACTCAAGATCCCCAGAACATGGTGAGCTTGTTTTAGCAGCAGCTTACACGTACGGATATCCGCAGACATCGATGCCCGTACCCGCAGTTCCTGCTCCGGCAACCGAAGTTCCGCCTGCGGTGGTCCAACCCCCTTACTGGATTCCCGCTGGGTTAGCAGTCGGGATTCTCACCATCCTAGGGTTAGCAACGTTATGGCTGCTTCGGCGACGTGCTTCGCAAACGCAATAGGGCGACAATAAGCCGCCCTATTGCATTTGCTCGTTTAAGAAGGAACTACTCGTCCCCGCTTCCCTTTGCTTTCGCCTTTTCCTCGAGCAAGATCGCTTTACGTGAAAGCTTGATCTTGTTGCCTTCCTTGCCGATGCATTTGACGAGGATCTGCTGACCTTCTTTGAGTTCGTCGCGAACGTCCTTGACACGATGTTCGGCGATCTCCGAGATGTGCAGCAGGCCGTCCAGGCCGGGCATTATCTCGACGAACGCTCCGAAATCGACGATACGCGAGACGGTACCGAGATAGGTCTCACCGATCTCCGCCTCAGCAGTGATCGCCCTGATGCGGGCAACTGCCTCGGCAGCGGCTTCGCCATCGGCTGTCGCAATAAGGATCGTTCCATCATCCTGGACGTCGATCTTCGCGCCCGTCTCTTCGGTAAGCGCCCGGATGACCGAACCGCCCTTGCCGATAACGTCGCGGATCTTGTCAGGATGGATCTTGATCGTGATGATACGCGGAGCATAGTCCGAGATGTCCTCTCGCGGCTCGGCGATCGCCTTCTGCATAACCTCGAGGATGTGCATCCGGCCCTTCTTCGCCTGTTCGAGAGCTTCCTGAAGGATCATCGCGTTGATACCGGCGACCTTGATGTCCATCTGCAGAGCGGTGATGCCCTCACTCGTTCCGGTCACCTTAAAGTCCATATCACCGTAATGATCTTCGGCTCCCGCGATGTCCGAAAGGATCGCGTATTGCTTGCCTTCCATCACAAGTCCCATCGCGACACCCGCGACGGGACGCTTGATCGGCACGCCTGCGTCCATCAGGCTTAGAATGCCTCCGCAAACGGACGCCATAGAGGACGATCCGTTCGATTCGGTGATATCCGAAACTATGCGAAGTGTGTAAGGAAACTCTGTTTCATCCGGCAGCACGGCTTCGATCGCACGGCGAGCGAGGTTACCGTGGCCGGTCTCGCGACGCGACGTTCCGCCAAAGCGGCCCGCCTCACCGACCGAGTACGGCGGGAAGTTGTAGTGCAGCATAAAGCGGCGGTCGATGGTACCTTTCTCAAGGTCATCCATGAACTGGCCATCCATTTTCGTTCCAAGCGTCGTTGTGACTATCGCCTGAGTTTCACCGCGGGTGAACAGTGCGGAGCCGTGTACACGCGGAAGCCAACCGACCTCGCACGTGATCGGGCGGATCTCGGAAAACTTGCGGCCATCCGGACGGCGGCGGTTGCCCAGCATATCCTCGCGGAAGATCTTTTCCTTCAACTTGCCGAATGCCTTCCCTGCGGTGGCACGTGCACCCGGATCATCTTCCGGATAGCTTTCAATGACTTCCTTTTTCAGAGCATCGAGTCCGCCATAGACCTCGATCTTCTCGCGGCCGGTCGAATCCAAGGCAGCTCGAAGCTTGTCGGTCCAGGTCTTCTCGACATCGGCAACGATATGCTTGTCCAGCTCAGGAAGGCTGAATTCGCGTTTGGTGATCTCAAGCGCCTTGCCAAGTTCCTTCTGCCACAGACAAAGCCGCTTGATCTCCTTGTGCGCAAGCATTAACGCCTCGACCATGATGGTCTCGGCAACTTCCTGAGCCTCACACTCCACCATGCAGATCGCTTCCTCGGTACCAGCGACGACTAGGTTAAGCTGCGATTCGCGACGCTGATCGAAGGTGGGATTGATCACGTACTTTCCATCGATCAATCCGATACGAATTCCCGCGATCGGGTTATGAAACGGGATGTCCGAAAGGTACAGCGCACACGACGCACCGGTGATCGCGATCACATCGGGATCATTCTCAGCATCCGAGGAGATCACGGTCGCGACGATCTGAGTCTCGAATCTGTAGCCGTCGGCGAAGAGCGGCCGAACGGGCCGGTCGATCAACCTACAGGTGAGGACCTCTTTCTCGCTCGGACGGCCTTCGCGGCGGAAGTAGTTCCCGGGAATGCGTCCCGCAGCATAACTTGACTCACGATACTCGACGGTCAACGGAAAGAAATCCAATCCTTCCTTCGCCGTCCTCATACTCACTGCCGTTACCAGCAGCATGGTGTCACCGTAACGGATCACGACCGAACCGTCGGCCTGCTTGGCGACCTTACCTGTTTCAACTATCAGATCACGGCCGCCAACCTTGATCGATTCTTCCAAATATTTCTTTCTTGTCATTTTTGATTCCTCAAAACAAAAACGGCAAGTGCTGTTCGTGAAGCACTCGCCGCCCTCGGAGAATTGCAAATTGTCTTGTTCCCTTTTTGTATGAACCCTAAATTGTCGCTGTCACGTTCAGCAGGCATCATCAAAAATCCTTCGCGAGGAACAAATTAAAAACTACCGGCCCGAAGTCGGCCGAACAAAGATGAAAGGTGAAAGTGTGAAAAAGTGCAAAAGCGGTTGTTGATAAATCGCCTTCCTTACTTTTTCACTTTTTCACTCTTCCACATTTTCACTTTATCGACGCAGTCCCAGTTTCTCGATTATCGTGTGATATTCGTTGATGTTCCTACGCTTCAAATAATCCAGAAGCTTACGACGACGCGAGACCAGCTTGAGCAATCCGCGGCGGGAATTGTTGTCCTTCTTGTGGATCTTGAAATGCTCGGTCAACTCAACGATCCGCTGCGTTAGCAACGCGATCTGAACTTGCGATGATCCCGTATCGGAACCGTGCGTCTTGTAATCTCCAACTAACTTTTGTTTTGTCTCTTTTAATGTTGCCATTGCTTTATGCTCAAAACGGCCTCTCCTATTGCTCGCAGTAACTCCGGGATCACGCCCGGTAACCACGAAATGTAATGAATGATCGAACGGTATAACTGACGATTATTCTATCGCTAATTATCCGTTATCCGATGCTAGTTATCAACTGAATACTCAAACTCTTCCATGAACTTCGTGGAAAAATTCCCTGACCGAAAATTCTCATCCGCCATGATCTTTTTGTGCAGCGGGATCGTTGTCTTGATCCCTTCGACAACCATCATATCCAATGCCCGCTGCATACGCGCGATCGCCAATTCACGCGTCCGTGCGTGAACGATCAGTTTGGCGATCATCGAATCATAATAAGGTGGAACCGTGTAGCCTGGGTAAACCGCAGTATCTACACGCACGCCGGGTCCGCCGGGAATATTGAACGCAGTGATCTTCCCCGGACTTGGGGTGAACTTCACGGGATCTTCCGCGTTAATACGGCATTCGATCGAATGGCCGACGATCTGCACGTCGCTTTGCGTGTATTGAAGATCTTCGCCAGAAGCGATACGGATCTGATTTCGCACAATGTCGGCGAGCGTGACCATTTCAGTAACAGGATGCTCTACCTGAATGCGCGTGTTCATCTCCATAAAGTAGAAACTTCCGTCCTCATCGAGAAGAAAT
>Ga0307505_10001457_pt1 | contig 19112 bp, 29 predicted proteins | sample 23_S_MG_FD_202183 | JGI IMG/M metagenome (GOLD analysis project Ga0307505, IMG submission 202183) | Soil microbial communities from Populus trichocarpa stands in riparian zone in the Pacific Northwest, United States - 23_S | ecosystem: Environmental > Terrestrial > Soil > Riparian zone > Trees...
GAGGGGGGAATGGGGGGAGGGGACTTTGTTCCCACAAATGGTGCGAAGAGGGCCAAGAGTTGGTCAACAGGCCTCGACCCTCTGTCCGAGCTGCTGCCTCAATCGGAACAAGAAATCTTAAAGCGATTTCCGCACCTCAATGAGGTCGGGCGATGACCGGACAAACCGGACACCAAAAAAAAGGAGGTTCACGTGGCAAAGAATATCGGCACCGCAGTAAACGTGTTCGGCAAGTTTTACGAGATCGCACAGTCATCCAAGCTCGTCAATGCCTGGAGTGAGACGACAGCCTTACGGTTTCAGGAGACGACGAACAAGCTCTGGGGCATGGCCAAGAACCTGCTGGAGCTCGAGAAGAAGTTGGCGGCGGATGCCAATCTGACCCCGACCGGCCGGTTCAACAAGATGAAAGACGGGGTGCAAACTTGGTTCGGAGACATGGGGTGGTTTCGCAGCGAAAAGCGGCAGGCAGGGGAGAAGATTGCGAGTCTCTACAACAAACTTTTCACGCTGGAGGCGTCCAAGCTCAACGACGTGGTCCAGGAGCTGCGTGACGGAGAGTTGCGCGCTGACCTCCGAGATCTCACTCAGCCCCAACGCGATACGGCCTATTTGCTCGCTGCGCAACATGATGATGTGGACATGCTCAGAGCCTTCCAGAAGAGCCCGGGAGCGACTCCCTTGGTCACCTCAGAGGTGCGACGCCGTGCCGATACCGAACGCGCCAGCCGGCTGGATCCGTCGGGGTACAAGCAGTTTATCGAGACCAACGAGTTGCTGGAACACTTTCAGATCCTGGCTCGCGAGATCGAGGACCTGGCGAAAGAGTTTGGGGTCGATGTAACCAAGGTCCCTTTGACGGATGAAGAAATATCTGACCGCATTAAGGACATGCTCGAAATCGCATTCGGTCGAGAGTTGGTTGAGGCCGCGGAGAAACGAAGCCAAGCCGTGGCCTAGTGCACGTGTCTGCAGAAGGAGGAGAGGGTTGTAACATGGCGAAAACACGACGCCGCGCCAGCACCCCCCGGGGGGGCGAATTATCAGATCGTGCCACGATCGGCGATGTCAAACGCTTTTTGGTGCAACTGATCCGACGCGTCGATCTCGGCCGGATCACGGTCAAAAAAGCGAACTGTATGGGCCAGCTGGCCAACACGCTGATCAATGCCATTGTCGATCACGAGCTCGAGGAACGTATTGACCGACTGGAAGCCGATCGCGACACCGGCTGGCGTCCACCACGGGAACACACGATGACGATTCGCGCGGGAGGATCCGCATGAAACGACGACGACACCTGCGGGCTCGGCTCGACCGGATGCGTCCGCCTCCCGGGGGTGGAGGCGTGCGCTTCTTTGAAGACATCGAATCGGGAGCAGTCTGGTTCGACCATCTTCCGCCAGGCCGCGGTGGATATCTGGTTGTACATCGAGCGTGTGCCACGGCCGAGGAGTGGCGCCAAAAGTATTGGGGAGTCCAGCCGGTCGCGAGCAAGGGCAGCCTGTGAAGAAACTTCTACGCAGACGACTCGACCATCTCGATGCCAAGGGTACGGCGACGTTGAGTCATGTCGTGATCGAGTTGGATCTCTGCTCGACGCACGCGGACTACGAACGGGCCTTTGCGAAGGCATGGGCTCGGGTGCCGGCCGGGATGGTGGTCTCCTGTTGGATGCGGCCGCTCTCTGATCTCGAATTTATCGCCATGGCTGAGGGCCGCCTGGTGGAACCGCGCGTGACAGGATTCTTTCTAAAACCACGGGCGCCAAAGGATCTCTTCGGCCTCACATAAACCAAGACACAACACCAAGGACTTAGGATGCGCGCTCACATACTGCTAACCAAGAAGGAGGATCCCGTGACCACTACGATCGAGCAGACACCGGCAGAACAGCGTAAGGCGAAGGCAGCCAACCATCTGGAGACACTGACCACCGAGCTCGAGAACTTGCGGAAACGGAAGGAGACGGCAGCCTGTGACGTGGGACGCTTATGTGACGAGATTGCGAAGGCTGAACGGGCTGGTGCTGAGCCGAAGACCCTCACCGTGCTCCGGAGAGATCGCACCGATGCGGAATCGGTGGGGGTCGATCTTGAGCGAGTCCTCTCGAACATCGAACAGGAACTCGTGCCCGCGCGGGCCGAGCTCCGCGCGGCTACGATCGAGTGCTGTGCCGATCGGTATAACGCGCTCGTGGAGAAACAACGTGCACTCCAAGAGCTGATCAGTGAAACGATCGATACGCTGATCCAAGCGCTGAGAGGCAAAGAGGGACTGGCGCACAAACAGCGTGCGATTCAAGTCGGAGATCTGGCCTCCCTGGGTTTTCAGTCTCCCGAGCGATCTCCGGAGGGCCTGCGAGCGGCCGTTCTCACGCTCATCACCGAACGACTGACGGACCCGAAGGAGATGAACGAATTCGTCAAATCCGACAAATTGCAAACGATAGACTGGCCGTCCAGGAAGATGCGCGCGGATGGGGTGGTCGAGTAAGGAGCCGAGCCATGGCGAACGACTTTCGACAATTTGAAATCGACCTCGATGCCTTCTGCAAGAAGGTCGAGCTGTCGGCCGCGACGGTGACGAAACGGGTGGGCTTCGATCTCCTCGGCCGGCTGGTTGGGAAGACCCCGGTCGACACCGGGCGTGCACGAGGATCCTGGACCATCGCGGTCAATGAAGCTGATCGCACCGTCTTACCGCCGGCGCCGCCTGGAACGGTTTATCCACCCCCCGCGATTGGGGCGCTCGATGTACGACTCAATGAGTCGCTCGTCATTTCGAACAACCTGCCGTACATCACGGCGCTGAACGAGGGACACAGCCAGAAAGCGCCAAAAGCCTTTGTGGAACTGGCGATCGAAGAAGTGAATTTGAATATGGAGCGGCTTTGCCGTGAAGGGATCAAGGATGCCGGATTGTGAGGAGATCTCGAGACGGGCAGACCCATCGTCCTTATCGAAGGATCACCGCGAGTGCGGTACCGGTCACGACCATGAAACTCAACACGCCCAGGGCCTCGAAGAGCGAACGCAGTTCCGTCATGGTGGTCACTCCTTGTCAATCAAAGATAGCGCAGAGTCGGGATTTCGCAACCCTCGGAAAACCCCTTGCCGAATGAGCCATTCGGCCTCAGGGAAAATCGCTCGATATGGCGAGGCAGTCGGCGCACGGCAAACGCAAAGCAAACGGAGGCGCACATGGACGCTGTAAATCACGTAGACCCTGTTAACCAAGAAGGCCCACCGAGTCTGATCCGGCTGATCGCCTGTCCGCATCTCGCTGACGAATGGGACAAGATCGATCGCTATGTGCCGGCTGGCCCCACGGTGGCGGCGCATCTGCGGGCGATCGGCTGGAAGCCTGAGGGCCTGCATGCCCGGGTCTTTATCGACGGCGAATTCGTTGAGCAGGCCCGCTGGAAATATACGGTCCCCCAGGCGGGACAATCGTTCGTCACGCGCGTCATTCCGAGTGGCGGACAGGGAGGGGGCAAGGACGCGTTGCGCATCGTGTCCATGCTGGCCATCGTGGTGGCTTCCATGTTCGTACCTCCACTCATCGGAGCTACGGGAGTGGCTGGCGCATTGTTCGTCACTACTCCCGGCATGGCGGCATTCACCTCGGCCGCCGTCTCCATTGCTGGAAGTCTTCGCGCCACCAGCTTGTTACCAGCGAGGCGGGTGTGAGCGATCTCCCAACTAAATCGCCCATCGAACTCCAGATACGGGATGATGGGAGTGTGCGCGCGACGATCGGCGGAATCTCCCATCACGGACCCCTAGAGACTATCGTGCAGGAGGGCCCTGTGCGCGACTGGTTTGACGAATTAGGGTTGCCGAAAGACTTGGACCAACTTGATCGGCTGGCGAAATCGAACAGGTTCTCGGGTCGCATGATCAAAATCATTGTCGTCGACGAGAGCAGGACCAACTTTCCAGGGGCCTGGCGGTTCAAACCGACGGAAATTCAGTTTCTCCCCGGCGGCTACCTATTGATGCTTTCCCATTTGGGGTTGGTGATCGGACAGTGCGATCTCCTCACGCTGCACCCGCCCGGAGTGATTCCTGAAGCCGAGGGCGCCTGTATCACGGCCGTCGCCAGGCTCTATGACAGCGCGCTCGCCACGGCCGCCTGGAACGGCATCGAGCGAAAGATTTTCACTCATGTCAGCGGCACCTTCGCGCGCCCTCCGTTGGACCCGCCAGGCGGTGGGGTGCTAATCGATGGCCTGAATCTGACCGACTACTCGGGCTGTCCCGGCGCGCAGATCCTGAAGAGTTGGCTGGGGCCAGTGCCAGACATAGGGCCAGCATGAACAGTCAGCTTCTCCAGCAACTGCTCGGCGTCCCCTTCAAGGACAAGGGCCGAGACCTCTCCGGCTTCGATTGTTGGGGGCTCGTCCGTTATGTGCTGCTCCACGAGTTCGGCATCGAGGTCCCCAGCTACACCGAAAACTACCGGACATGGAAAGACGTGGAGGAGATCGCGGCGTTGGTGCAGGGTCAGTCATTGGGCTGGCAGGACATCCCGCTGCCGGCCGCGCAGCCGGGCGATGTGATTGTGCTCCGGATCCTCGGCCGGCCGTGGCATGTGGGCATCATCACCGATCGGCCCTGGTTCATGCACGCCGACTACACGAGTGGGACCATGAGAGCACGCTATGATTCGCTGCAATGGCAGAAGCGGATCGTGGGCGTGTCCCGTCATCCCGCCTTATGTCTTGAGTCGCAGGGGCGCGGATCCTGAAGACGTGGGAGGCGTGAGAGCGAATATGACCTTCGGCCCACATATGAATGCTCGCCAAGAAAATAAACGACATGGATAAGACCCAAATGGATTGGCAAACAAACCAGCAAACCGCAACGAGACAGAGGAGCACCTACCATGCCTGAAGCACGTATCGATGTCGTAATCGGATCCGGGCAAGCCCAGAGCGGAGCGAACGCCGTGCGGCGGGCCGTGGATGGGGTCAAGGGGAGTTTCATCGATCTGAGCGCCAAGGTCTTTGTGGCTCAGCAGGCGCTCGATCGCGTCTGGACCCTCGCGAGTAATGGCGCGCGGTTCGAGGAGACCATGGGGCGCCTGAACCGACAGATGGGGCAGTTCCATTCGAATGCCCATCTGATGGTGGGGGAGCTCAACGCGATCACTCGGGGCACACTGTCCGTGGAACAGTCCGCAACGATGGCGAGTCGAGCGCTCGCGACCGGGCTGAATCCCGATCAGATCCGCACCTTCACGCAGGCGGCCGACGCGCTCGACGATGTGCTGGGCACCGATCTGGCAACCGCCTTCGACAACATCGTGCAGGCCGCGATTACCGGACGCACGCAGATTCTCGCCAACATCGGCGTCTATATCGATCTCGATGAGGAAGTGAAGAAGCTCGCCGTCTCCACGAATCGCACGACCGATCAGATCACGAAACAAGAAAAGGCGATGCTCACGGCCAAAGCCATCACTGCGCAAGCTGGCGATGCACTCCATAAGCTGAGTGACGGCGCGTTGTCCGATGCCGATCGGCTGAAGCAAGTCGAGGCGAAATGGGACAACCTCTGGACGACGATCGGTCAAGGGGCCAAGACCGCCACGATCACGACGCTTGAATGGATGGAGAAACTGTCGAGGGGCATCGAGAAGAGTATTGAAACGGAGATGAAGGGCCGGCGTGAGATCCAGAAGAACACGCCGGGCAATCCGAATAATCCTGTGACGCAAGAAATCTTCGGCCGGGCGATCGTCCAAGACGCGACGGGCAATCTGGCGCGCCAACGGGACGCCTTTAGCACGTCCGTCGGCCGTGCGCCCATTGCCCAGCTTCCCACGTCCCTGCAGGGCAGCCAACTCGATGCGCAACGGGAATGTCGGGAACGAGGGATCCAGGGCGAGTTGGAGCGGACCAAGGCCGGACTCGAGGCCGCCGGACGACTCTTTGAGCTCGATGCGCAGAGACAACTCATCACGCAGGAAGAGCTCGTTCATGCGAAAGGGGAGTTCCGAGTCCGCGAACTCGCGAAGACCGGGGAGACGCTGAGTCGACAACGGCAGATGGAAGACGAGTTCCATGCACGCCGCGTGTCGATCGGCTTCGAATCGACGGAAGAACGGATCGGGGAGGAAGAGCGGTACCGCGGCAAGGTGTTTGAGATCAATCAAGCGCTGTTGGCCAATGCGCAGGCCTTCGGCCAGGCCTCGACACTCAACGAACAGGAACGGGCGCAGGCTCGAGACACGGCGATCGAACAACGCGGACAACGATTGGTCGACTCCTTCAAGTCCACCTTCGAGATTCAGGAGTCGTTGCGCCGGCAGGATCTCGATGACGCACAGACCTACTACCAAGGCGAGTTCGACATGGCGACGGCCCGGTTTGCCGGCGATCAGGAGATCGCACGCAAAGAGCGTGAGCTGCTCCGGGAGCAATTGGCGTTCAAGCTGCGGCTCACTCAAGAGGAAGTCGACCGGATCCTGTTTCTCAGAAAGTCGGGCGACTTTGAAGGAGTCCGCCAAATTACGGGCCGCGCGGATCCCAATCTCGGCTCGCGTGCCGTCGAAGGGATTGTGGAATCGGCCACGGCGAAAGACATCCTGGCGGCCGAGCGGGCGAACGGCGACTTCTTTGCCGGCTGGTCGCGCGGGTTGCAAAAGTATGCGCAAGACCGTGATTCCGCCTTTGGCATGTCGGCCGATATGGCGCGACGCACAGCCCAGACGATGGAGCAAGGCTTCCAGAAGTTTTTCTTTGACGGCATGGAGGGGAACTTCAACAGCTTCAAAGACGTGCTGAGCGGCGTGCTGGATTTCACCAAGCAGATTGTCTCGCAGATGGCGGCCCAGATGATCACGGTCGGGATCATCAAGCCGGGGGCTGAAGCGCTGAGTGGATGGTTTAGCGGCGCTGGGAAGCAAGTAGATCCGTTGAGCATGCCAGCGTTTGAGAGGAAAAGTTTTTCCTCTGGCGGCATGGACGACTTCGGATCAGGTCAGTTGGCCATGCTCCACGGCAAGGAAGCCATCGTGCCATTGCCGGACGGCCGCTCGATCCCCGTCACCATGCGCATGCCCAACGTCGCGTCTGGTGCTGGCAGCCCTACCGTGATAAACCATCTCAAAGTCGAGGTCATTAATCAGATGCCGCGGGAGGCGAATGTGGAAGTGAGACAGGCTGGACGTGGACAGGATGGCAGCGAGCTCCTCCAAGTAGTTATTCATGCAGTCGGGAAAGCGGTGGCTCAAGGCCACATGGATTCCATCATGCGCACTCGCTACGGACTCTCACCGGGAGAACGACGGTGATTATTCAATCGAAGCTCACCTGCCGATTACGGATCTATGATCAGGAAGAGATCGTGTTCACAGAGAATGAACCTGTGGTAATCCCAGCTCGCTGGGCCGTGCCTCTCCTGATGAAGTTTCCCGATGCAGTCGAACTGGTCTCTACGGTGTTACCCGGTCATGGCCAATATGTGACCTGGATGGAGAATGAAGGGCGCAGCAAGTCCGGCATGGTGGTGCTCAACTTTTCGTATCGCCAGGGCCAGGAACAATGGGTCTTGGTGCTCACGGAGGGGCACGGTCAGTTCGTCAAGGTGTCCGACATCATCGGAGTCAATGTCGCGCCGCTGTGCCGGCTCGCGTGGGAGGCTGCCCAACGCCTTGGGACGCCTGAGTCCGAAGGCATGGCCGCGGATGTGGTTACCACGCTGTGCGGCATCGACCCCAACGATATAACTCAATAAGCAAGATCGCGTGGCCGAAGGCGTGGTTCGGCACCGCGTTTTTCAGCTCACAATCTCAACACGTTACAGCCGCGGAAAACCAACTGCTAGCGGAACCGCCCGTTGCTCAGCCAACTGTCGCTGTATCGACTAGAGGCCAATCATGCCTTCTGGGTTTTGGATTTTAATGTTCGAAGCTGATCCATTGTGCCAAGCGCCGCTTATACCATGGGATTTTTACGAAGTGTTCTGCTGGCGTGCGCATCGAATGACAGAGCTCGTTGTGACAGAGCCGGTCGAGAGTTCGCAAGATTGGAGGTTCGTCCGCTTCAATCTCGAGCCGTTTGGCTGCAGCGATACGAATAGTTTTTTCAGTGGCCTCAGCGGTGAGCATCATGTCTTTTTCCAGTAAAATAAATCGTGTCGCGAGATCGCTGTGTTCTCGTGCTTTCTCGGCCGTACCAACGGCCAAGTCAAAAGCAGAGAACACCGCAATCACGACTCCGGATCCCAGCGCCAAGCTTGGATACTCTCCGAGCACCGAAGCCACCGCGGTTGAGCCGGTTGCAAGTCCAATAAAATTCGTTACCGAATGCCACTGCTCAAAGAACTTCCTTCGGCGGAGGTGATATCTCGACGATCGCCGGACGGAGAAGAGCAGTGTATAATGCTCATCAGCTACTTTGTCAGAATCAGGACTTGTTGCCACGAGGCCTCGGGGGTGGAGGTTCCGTGTCGCTGACTCTGGTTACGTCAGACTTCCGCTCTGTCTTGTCATTCTCTTCAATCCGCTTTTGTTTCTGATAGTACTCATCCGACCCTTGCTTTTTCTTCTCCTCCTCCTGTCCCATGTTTCCCTCCTATATTTTCCCCTTCGGCAGAACCCCCTTCTTCTCCATCTCCACCCAGTGCGCCTCGACTAGCTTGATGATGTAGGCCTTGACGGACAGGCCCTCAAGCGCGGCGCCGATCTTCGCCTTGACGATCGCGTCGCGCGGGACCTCACGAAAGTTCCAGACTCCCGCTTCCTCCGGCTCTTTGACCTTCTCTCTTGGCATGCGTCATCCAGTGTTAACCATGTTAACCATGCGCACTTTAGCAAAGCCTCCTACATCCTTCAACACCACTTGACGCGTTACATCAGATGATGTATATACATCCTTATTCGCAAGGAGGTTGTATGAAGATGTTTCGCATGAATGTCTCGATTCCGCTCTCACTCAAAGCCAAACTCGCTGTCGAACGGCGCGCCGGTACGACGGCCAGTGGCCTGATCCGACATCTGCTCGAGCAGCATTTCAACCAGGCCAGGCGCAAGCCGGCCGCGTAACGGGTCGTTGACCCCCTCACGAAAGGAGCCCTTCCATGTCCAAGGGAGTGACGTTGACGACGGTGCCTAAGGAGCCAACAAAGGCGCCGAGTAAGAAGACGCGGGAGCGGATTTGCTTGATCGAGACGCCGCCGAAGCCCGAATGGTTCGTCAGAACGAGAGTGGACGGACGGACAGTCTGGTACCTCCGATTTACCGTGACCGGAATGCATCCGCGTCGGTTTGGGCCGTTTCAAAGCCGGCATCAAGCCCTTTTGGCGCTCGATGCAATCCTCGATTCCACGGAAGACGGCGAATGGGAGAACCGCGCAAGTAATTACATCTTCCATCGACGGTTCCACAAAACTTGGGGCTGCATCGTGGAGGATGACATCGCCCTGGCGAAAGGACGGTGAGCCATGCCTGAAGCCCTCAAACAATGTGAGACGCGACGATATTGGGCGGTGGTGACCAACGAGAGTCCGGACGGTGGCTGGTACGAGATCAAGCGCATGTTGGAGACCGAAGCGGATGGCTATCAGAAGCTCCGATGGCTGCGCCGGTGGCACCCGAACGCGTTTCTTGTCTTGATGGAGATGCGGCGGGTTGACAGCGAGCTGCAACCGCGTGAAGCGATGAAAAACCCAATGAATCGGGATCCGGAATCACGCGGGCCGCAGTCGAGCGGGCGGCCGCAACTGCGGCTCGTCTCAAGGAGCGAGAATGATCAACCTGAACGCTGAAAGCCTGTTGCGCCAGTGCCAGGAATGCGGGCAAGTGTATCTCACCGGCGCGCCGGCAGCCGACCGGATCCCACGGACATGTCCGCATGAGTGCGGCGCCGCGGTGGTCGATGCCAGTTCAGAATTCTCCACACGTCGCGGGGGAATCGTGTCATGCCGCTGATCGATGCCAAGACATTGGCAGCCGAATTACAGCTGAGCCCCAAAAAAGTGCGACAGCTCGCCGCAACCGAGAAGATTCCCGCGTTCAAGTTCGGCAGCAAGTACCGGTTCGACCTGCAGGCTGTGCTGGAGTCAGCTCGCTACAAGGACCTGATCGCCGCAGACGCGCGCCGGTCCGCGCAGCAAGTGCGGCTCGGCCAGCCGCGGCGACCGTTCGTTCGGTCGCCTATGCTTCCGAAGAAGAAAGGCAATTCATGAGAGGCCATCTCTTTCAACGATACCCGGGCAGTTGGACGATCGTCCTGGACGTTGGCCGAAAAGTCGATCCGTTGACCGGTCGCACCAAGCGCGTGCAGACGTGGAAGACGATCCGGGGCACGAAGAAAGAGGCGCAAGCCGAGCTCGCCACGATGCTGCACAACCTGAACCGCGGCCAGGTCATCAGCCCTTCGAAGATGACGCTGGCCGAGTGGTTTGAAGAATGGATGAAGTCTGTGATCACGCCGCATAAACGGTTGCGGACTGCGGAGACCTATCAGAGCGTCCTCACACATCACCTCACGCCGGCGCTCGGGCAGTATCGAATCTCGGATCTCCGTGCAAGCCATATCCAAGCCTATTACCAGGGCTCCACGCTTGCGCCGGCGACACTCCAACAGCATCAGGCGATTCTCCATAGCGCCTTACAGTCGGCCGTGCTGCAGGATCTGCTACCGCGCAATGTCGCGTCGCTCGTCATCAGCAAACCTCGACAACGAGAAGGGCACGAGGCCTTGGCTCAGAACTGCTGGGAAGCGACAGACGCCAAGCACTTTCTTGAGACAGCGAAAGCCGGCACTCCGCAGCAAGCCGCACTCTACTCTCTCGCGATCGATGCCGGCGCACGGAAGGCGGAGCTCTGCGGGTTGAAATGGCCGGATCTCGAGGCCGACAAAAAGACGTTGTCGATCGTGCGGCAATTGGTGAAAGTCGGGAAGGCAGGGGAGGCGCCGCTCTTCGGGCCGACCAAGAACGGAAAATCCAGACTGATCGACCTGGACGAGCGCACGATCGAGCTGCTCCGCAGGCACAAGGCCGATCAAGCCGCAGGCGGCTGTTACTGGGGACGTCCTACCAGGACCATGGACTGATCTTTGCCCGGGACTTTGGGCAGCCGCTTGCCATGAACAATCTCGGAGAACGAGACTTCTCCAAGCTGATCGAGGTCGCCCAGGTCAAACGCATCACCTTCCATGGATTGCGGCATACCTGCGCCACACTCTTGCTTCAGGCCGGCGTGCCGATTAAAGTCGTGTCCGAACGGCTGGGGCACAAGCGGATCGAGATCACGCTCAACGTCTACGCACACGCCTTGCCGTCGATGCAACAGGATGCGGCCGTGAAACTCGGCCGGCTGCTCCATGGATGAACCCTCGTCATCCTCGAACCTCGAAAAGCTGCTCGCTGCGTATCGCGAGCGCTTCAACGATGATCCGCCCCTCATGGGCGTGGACAAGAATACTCTCGCGCGTCGGATTCAGGAGGCTCTTAAAACCGGTCAGGCGCTCCGTACAGAAGACTTTGGCGTGCCCCCCGATGCGTATGTCTCACCGAGGCCCTACTCGTGGCGGGAAGGTCTCTTTGATCCATTAAGCGATAATTGGCTGGAGCTCCATTACGTTCCACACCCGGCAGAGCCGGACGAGTCGTTCATCGTGGCCTTGGTGTATATGGCCCCCCAGGACGAAGCGAACAAGGTCTTTACCGTTCAGCTCTTCCCGGAAGATTTACCCGAGAGCGTCGATCACGGTCTCCTGACCAACGACGTTCGACTCGAGCTGGATTTTTTCCTCAGCGAGACCGACGAGAAACACCCGATGAAGTATCTCCGCTATCGCGCCTCGACGGTGTCGAACGTGTACTCTCGATTGCAGTGGGCCTATAAGATCTTTCAGCCCGATCCACCAGTCAGTTAGCCATCGGTGAGCGGTTTCGCCTTCGAAAGAGAGAAGTCCTTGAAAACGCAAGAGGGGAGAAGGGTTGGTGCCGAAGGCGGGATTTGAACCCGCACACCCTTGCGGGCGCTAGACCCTGAATCTAGTGCGTCTGCCAGTTTCGCCACTTCGGCACATCGAGGTGGAAGCGGATTATCCTGAATAAGTGAGGTTCCCGTCAAGCAAGCGGCTTCGATCACCGGAGCTCCGACTCGCGTAAGGTCCACAGTCCGGCCGATGCGACGTCACGCCGGTCGCCGCTGATCACGATCTTCTCGTGGACGAGCCCGGCGGCGCCGAGCAACGGGGCTGCCGCGATCCACGGCGCTTCATCAGCGATCAAGACATCGAACCGGATGCGACTGAACAAGGGATCGTTCAGCACTCGCGATGCCGTGGTGACCACGAGCCGCCGATTCTGAATGAAGGCCTGTCGGTTCGTATCTTCTTCGGCCGCGAGCAGTTCCCGGATCTTTTTTGTTCCGCCCAGCCGGACGATGTCTTCTTTGAGCTCGTCAAACTCCGGCCGCATGTCTTTCGGCACAGCGGCTTCCGGTATAAGTTCATCGATCCGCGCCTTGGCGGTATCGAGCTCTTCCTTCAGTTCGGCGCATTGACTCTCATACAACTCGAGATATTGATGCAACGATTCGACGTTTTTCCCGACGGCCTGCAGGCTGAGTCGTCGCAAGAGCGGGAGGTTCTCATACTCGGCTAGAGTGGCATTCACGTCTTTGATCTTGGCCTGTAGGTCGCTGACTTGCGTCAACAATCTCCATTCCAGTAGACGCACTTCATCGAGATCCTTTTGCTTCTGTCCCTTGTATGCCAGCACGGGCGTCAGTTCACGGAATCGATCGTATTTACCCCGGAGCGCGGCCTTATCTGCGCGAGACTTGGCATAGAACTGGTGCATCTGCGCTTCGAACCCCAACTCCTGAATCCCGATGCCCTCGACCTGCTGGGTCAATGCCATTTCATAGCGACTCACCCATGTTTTATACATGAGCCCTACGGCCTTCATGGCTCGCGCGATCGTCCCGACGAGTGCATCAGCTGCTTGGTGGTCAGGACAGACCATCAGGATACGCTTATTCGCGCGAATTAGTTCGATTACCAGTGCAGCCAATCGCTGCCGTCGCATCGAAAGCTCGTCCGTCCAAATGGTGGTGAGGATCGACGATCCGGCGACGGACCCTGAAAGTTCTCCCGTTCCCGTCGTCAATTCGAGGAGGGGAGCCAAACGGTCTGCCGAACCGAGTCGATAGGCATCGGGCTGTGCAAGCATGTCACGCAATCGCTTGGCCGATGTGGCTAGGAGTCCAGCCCGATCGGGAACCACCGTCGCATCGGCACAGGACTGTCCGATGGAATCGAATATCTGCACGAGGGCCACATTGTCTCGCCCGCCAAGGACAATACCCTCAGTTGGCTCCATGTCGTCCGGGGGGATAATCGTGAGAGGAGTGTCATGCTCAATGGACGAGCCCTGCGGGAGCGTCAGTTCGTAGAGGTGAAGCGTACCGATTGTATGCACAAGTCGGCCTGCTACCTGAGTAATCGGCTGATCAAGCGACGAATCGCTTACCCGTTTCTGTTCGGTTTCAAGCAGGAGCGCCCATGCTTCGAGCAGATCTCGTGCGGTCATAAGATTCTTGGAAGATTGTCCTCGCATTTGCGGCTGCCATCATACGGTCGGCGTATTGCACCTGTCCAGCCTGCCAGTAGGGCGTGTGCTAACGGATCACCCCGAGACTTATGACCAAGAAGCGAACCTCTTCCACGCATTTTCCGCACATTGCGAATTGACTTTTTGCTGGCCCCCCAGTATCCTCTTTTGCTTTCCAACAGAAGGAGTTAGGGGTATGAAGGTCATTTTACAAGAAACGATGGATGGGGTCGGACATCTCGGAGATCTACTCGATGTGAAAGCGGGGTACGCGCGGAATTTTCTGCTCCCACGAAAAAAGGCGGTACTGGCAGACAGTCGCAGCATCAAGGCCTTTGAGCATATCAAGCGTGTAGCCGGCGAGCGGGCGAAAAAAGAAAAGCTGGAGATCGAAACCCACGCCAAGAGCCTTTCGGCCGTGTCCATCACGGTCCAGGCCCAGGTCGGCAAGGACGACAAGATGTTTGGGTCGGTCACGACGAAAGACATTGCAGAAAGATTGGCAGAGCAAGGATTTACGGTGGATCGGCGCAAGATCCAGCTGGACCATCCGATCAAGGAACTCGGCACGTTCACCGTGCCGATTAAGCTTCCTCGGGATGTGACGGCAACTGTATTGATCTACGTCGTAAAGAAACAGGAAGCCGAAACGGCTTCCGCTGAGGCCTAACGAGGGAACGTGCAGTCATGGGCGATGTAATCGGTACACTAGAGGCACTCAAAGCCACAGATCCGGATGTCTATGCCGCGATTGTTGCTGAAGAAGAACGGCAGCGGGACAGGCTGCTTTTGATTGCTTCGGAGAACTTCGCCAGTCCAGCCGTCCTGGCCGCGCAGGGCTCCATCATGACCAATAAGTACGCCGAAGGGTATCCGAGAAAGAGATACTACGGTGGCTGTGAGTATATGGACACCGTGGAGGAGCTCGCGATCGAGCGGTGTAAGCAGATTTTCGGAGCGGAGCATGTGAATGTTCAGCCGCACTCAGGTTCACAAGCCAATATGGCCGCCTATCTGTCCGTGCTGAAACCCGGCGATACCATCCTCGGCATGGATCTCGCCCAAGGCGGTCACCTCACCCACGGCAGCAAGGTCAACTTTTCAGGGATTCTGTTCCGTGTGTTTTCCTACGGGGTAGAACGCGAAACTGAAACCATCAACTATGATGCGGTGCAGAAGGTGGCAGAGGAATGCCGACCACGCCTGCTCGTTGTCGGCGCCAGCGCCTACGCGCGCACCTTCGATTTCCCACGATTCCAACAGATCGCCAAATCGGTCGGCGCCTATCTGCTGGTCGACATCGCCCACATCGCGGGCCTAATCGCGGCGGGGCTCCATCCGAACCCTGTCCCCTATGCCGACTTTGTCACGACGACCACTCATAAAACTCTGCGCGGACCACGGGGTGGTGTTGTCATGTGCAAGACTGAGCATGCGAAAGCGGTCGACAAATTGCTCTTCCCGGGAATACAAGGCGGACCGTTAATGCACGTGATCGCGGCAAAGGCTGTCGCGTTCAAGGAAGCCCTCACGCCGGCCTTTACGCGGTACCAACAGCAGGTGATTGCCAATGCAAAGGTACTGGCCCAAGGGCTCCTCGACAGTGGGTACAAGATTGTATCGGGTGGCACGGATACGCATCTGATGCTGATGAATCTGGCGAACAAGGGCATTACGGGCAAAGAAGCGGACGCAGCCTTGGGCGCTGCCGGCATTATCGTAAATAAGAACGCCGTGCCTTACGACGAGAAGCCTCCGGCTGTCGCCAGCGGCATTCGACTGGGTACTCCCGTTGTGTCTACCCGCGGGATGCGGGAAGCCGAGATGAAAGAGATTGTGGGCTTGGTCGACCGGGTACTGCAGCATCGCCAAGACCCTGCGACGCTCGAGGAAGTCCGCGCTCAGGCCAAAGCGCTCTGCGGCCGTTTCCCGGTCTTTCATACCTACTAAACCACGTCAGACGGGGCAGGATCACCGCCTGTGAAATGTCCGTTCTGCGATGAACTCGAAGACAAGGTCGTCGATTCGCGTATGGCGAAAGAAGGCGAGGTGATTCGTCGCCGACGCGAATGTCTCGGCTGCAAGCGTCGCTACACCACCTACGAACGCGTCGAAGAAATCCTTCCCATGGTGGTGAAGAAGGACGGCCGCCGTGAGTCGTTCGACCGTACAAAAATTCTCGCCGGCCTCAAGAAAGCCTGTGAAAAGAGGCCGATCAGTACCGCCACCATCGAAGCCGTGACGGATCGTATCGAGAAACGCATTCAGGAAATGGGTGAAACCGAAATCGAGAGCCGGATCGTGGGCGAAGAGTTGATGAAAGAGCTTCATCAATTGGATCAGGTCGCCTATGTCCGCTTTGCCTCTGTGTACCGCGAGTTCAAAGACATTGACCAGTTCATGGAGGAGCTGAAAACGTTGGCTCAGCAACGCCGCGAGCGGTGAGGGCCGCGAGATCCCTCCTCTCTCCTCATCATCCTCTCCATGTGCTTCTTCCGTTCGTCGGGTTACAACATGGTGCAATTTCTCAGCGAGTAGGCGTCACGATGCCGGCAATCCAATCCAAATCTTCCAGACGGCCACTCAAGAACGGAGCGCCGAGCGGTACCCATGTCGCGATCATCGGCGCAGGCCGCGGCGGCACGGCGCTGATGGAGATCTTTGCGACAGACCCTCTGGTAAAAATCGTGTGTGTGGCAGAAATCCAGGCAAATGCTCCAGGCATCTTACTGGCGAAACGGCTTGGTATCCCCGTGACCCGCGATTACCGACGGCTTTTGGACCTCGAGCGCGTGGATCTCATCATCGATGTGTCGGGTGATGCCAAGGTCTGGGAGTTGCTCCAAGACTTCCATCGGATGGGTGTCACAATCATCGGCGGAGCCAGCGCCAAATTCATGTGGGAACTCATCGAGGCCCGCATCCGCGCCACGTCAGAGATCGAGAAAACCTTGAACAAATACCAATCGCTCTATCGACTGTATGTCAAGGAAACAGGTGTGGCGGTGACGGAGGAACGGACACGCATTGCGTGCGAGATGCACGACGGCCTCGTGCAGAACCTGGCCGGGGTGAACTTTAAATTGGATCTGAGCTTACAACTGATTCGAAAAAATCCGAAAGCCAGTCTGGCCACCTTGCGCGAAAGCAAAGCTCAACTGAAGCTGGCTATCCATGAGGCGCGGCAAGTCATCTTCAATCTCCGCCCCCTCCACTACGACAAGATGGAGCTGCTCCCAGCTCTTACCAACTATCTCACCTCGTATGAGACCCAGTATCATATCAAGACGCAATTCCGCGTATCCGGTGATGAACAGATTTTATTTCCGCGTACCAAGATCTTCCTGTTTCGCATTGTGCAGGAGGCTCTCAGCAATGTGGAGAGGCACGCGAAAGCGACTCGGGTCACCGTGGGGCTGGACATCGACCCCGAACGCCTTAGGGTCACCATCGGAGACAACGGCGTGGGATTCGACATGGATACCGTGTTGCGCGATCCTGACAAATGGGACCACTTCGGGATTCGCGGAATCCTGGAGCGGGCTCGACTTGTGGGCGGTGAAGGCAAGATCGAGTCTAAGAAGGGGCGTGGCACGACGATCGTCGTCAACATTCCGCTGCTGAAAAAGGAGACGACATCCCATGGAAAAGATTAAGGTGCTCATCGCGGACGATCATCGCGTTGTACGCGAAGGACTGGCCGCAATCCTCAAGACCAAAGACGACATTCATATCGTAGGCGAAGCCCAGGACGGCATGGAAGCAGTCGAGAAGGTGAAGACGTTGGTCCCCGACGTCGTGCTGATGGATGTGAGCATGCCCCGGATGGGTGGAGTCGAAGCGACCAGGCAAATCAAGCGTGAGTTCCCTCACATCGGAGTCGTGGCCCTGACCATGTATGATGAGCAGCAGTACATCTTCGATTTGGTACGCGCCGGCGCCACCGGATATCTCTTGAAAGATTCCGAGTCTTCTCAGATTGTCGCCGCAATTCGCGCGATCTACAAGGGCGAGTCACTGATCCATCCATCCGTCGCGAGCAAGATTTTGGCGGAGTTCTCCTTGATGTCCCAGAAGAAGGGGAAAAAGCCCGGGTGGGTCGAGCACGATCTGACGGAGCGAGAGATCACGGTCTTGCGCTTGGTGGCGGACGGCAAGACAAACAAGGAGATTGCCAATAACTTAGACCTGAGCGAAAAGACGGTCAAGAATCATGTGCGTAACATCTTCCATAAACTGCAAGTCTATGACCGCACGCAAGCAGCCATTCTGGCCATTCGGAAAGGACTCATCGAGTTGGATCCCCGGCCGTAGCCCGGCCGTAGTTAATTGCGGCTACAGCGGAAGCGTTTTGTCCCAACGCAAACATTATGTCCCGACAAACGGCTTGCGTCTCTTCCTACATTTCTATCAATCACGGTGATCCATTAATTAAATATTCAGCTACGTTGGATCATCATGATTGGGAGGGGAATTACGATTCAAAAATCTTTGAAAAGTCACAGGTGTCATGTTTTTGCAACATCACCATACGTCACATGTCTGTCATAATATCTATGTATTATCAATACCATATGACGATTTATCGGATAAATTCAGACTGGCACACGAGTTGCTCATACCCATCGCTGAATACTTATTGAGGTGATTGTGTGAGGGCTCAACAAACCTTAGCGAATGCAGTGAGTTGTGCAGGAATTGGGCTCCATTCTGGTCAGCCCGTCACCCTCACGCTCAGGCCTGCTCCAACAAATACAGGTATCGTCTTCATAAACCGGAACGGTAAGGATGGGGCCTCCCTCGCGGCTTCCATCGAGCATGTGGTGCCTACGGAGCTCTGCACTGCAATCAGCGGTAACGGGTTTCAGGTCAAGACGATCGAGCACATTCTAGCCGCATTGGCCGGACTCGACATCGATAACGTCTATGTGGAGATTGATGCCGGTGAGGCCCCTGTTATGGATGGTAGTGCGGCCCACTTTGTTCGTTTGATTCGGTCAACCGGAATTGTTCGCCAGAGTCGGCGGCAGCCCTATCTGAAAATCACACGGCCTATCGAGGTGGTGGATGGAACTCGTCGAGTTCGCATTGAGCCGTCCTCGACCACCAAGATCACCTATTCCATCCACTATAATCATCCTTTAATCCAGACTCAGACCTACGTCTATGAGCACTCAGCCCGCGCATTTGAGCATGAGATCGCGGATGCCAGGACTTTCGGATTCTTGCAGGAAGTAGAAGCCCTTTGGGCTCGCGGGCTTGGCCAGGGCGGCAACTTGGATAATACGATTGTTCTCTCTCAGGACGGCATTCTCAATGAGTCAGGTCTTCGCTTTGCCAATGAATTCGTGCGACACAAGATCCTGGACCTGATCGGAGACTTTTCGCTGCTCGGCGTTCCCTTTATCGGGCACTTGATTGCCGAGCGTTCTGGGCATGCGATACACACGCGCCTCGCTCAGCAGATTCTCAACCATCCCGATAGTTGGGTGTTGCTCAACGCCGATGAAACAGTCGCCACGTCTGAGCCTC
>Ga0307505_10001458_pt1 | contig 19087 bp, 15 predicted proteins | sample 23_S_MG_FD_202183 | JGI IMG/M metagenome (GOLD analysis project Ga0307505, IMG submission 202183) | Soil microbial communities from Populus trichocarpa stands in riparian zone in the Pacific Northwest, United States - 23_S | ecosystem: Environmental > Terrestrial > Soil > Riparian zone > Trees...
TTGAAGCGCCTCCTGGTGGAGCTCGAGGGGAGCCTGCGCGGGCGCGGCGCCGGCGTTCAACGCCTCGCGCTCTGGCTTGAGCACGGCCGCAACGCGCGTACCCGCCTCGACCTCGACTTCGCCTCAACCGAGCGCGAGGCCGACTTCATCCTCGGCCTCGCGCGCGAGAAGCTCGGCCGCCTGACGCTACCCGCCGCCACCTGCGCGCTCGATCTTCGCGCCGATGCCTTGCTGCCCTATGCGCCGCGCCTCGGCACGTGGCTTCCGGGTGCGCGTGAGCAGGCGATCGGTCGCGAGCGGTTGCTCGAGCGGCTCGCGGCGCGCCTCGGGAAAGAGCGGGTGTTCGGCATCGCGCTGGGGGACGATCATCGGCCGGAGAGGGATTGGAAGGCGATAGGAAATTGGGCCCCGGGCCAGAACGGCTGCGCCGGGCCCGGGGTGACTTTCAACTTTCGTCACCCCGGGCGCCGCAACGCGGCAATGGCCCGGGGCCCAATTTCCCCACGCCCCACGTGGCTCCTCCACCGCCCCCACAAGCTCGTCACCCGCGACGGCCAGCCCACGCTGCAGGGAGAGCTCGCACTCGGCGCAGGGCCCGAGCGCATCGAGGCCGGGTGGTGGGACGGGGAAGAGGTGCGGCGCGACTACTACGTGGCGGCGAACCCGCGCGGCGAGACGTTCTGGATCTACCGCGAGCACCGCGATCCATCCGCCTGGTACCTGCACGGAGTGTTCGGGTGATCCGCGCCTCAGGGCAGGGGAAGGCGCGCGAACGATTGGGTGAAGGCTTTCCACCACGCGGTGTTCGTCACCAGGAAGGTGGGCACCTGGGCCACGAGGAAGACCACGAGCATCGCCTCATAGACCAGGGCGTAGTGCCGCTCGATCCGGTCGTGCACGATCAGCGCGACGAGGATCAGGTCCACCACGCCATAGGTGATGAGCTGCATCAGCGGCGGCTCGATCCCCAGGTGGATGAAGAGCAGGCGAGCGAGGATCGGATCGACGAGTGCGAGCGCCGTGCACACCATGAAGCGCATGTGCACCGCCGGTGTGCGCCGGTTGAGTATCGCGAGGAAATAGGCGATGAGGAAGACCGCGAGCAGCGAGAGCTGGACGTAGAAGAAGTAGAGCAGCTCCTTGTTGAGGCCCGAGCGCATGCGGTAGTGCGCGAGCAGGAGCGTCGAGGCGACGATCACCGGCACCAGCACGATGGAGGTCTTTCCCAGCGCCCGGTGAAACGGGAACGACCCCGCGCGGATGAGGGTGGCCTGCACGATCAGCATCAGCATCCACAGCAGCATCGCGATGCCGTGCAGGTGGACGTGCCAGTCGGTCTCGTAGCGCTTGGGGGCGATGTACGACGGCCAGAACGCCGCAATCGCCAGCAGAAGCAGGGCGAGGAAGAAGAACGGGGCGGCGCGATACATGGTGCGCGGAAGAATAGCCCATGATCCCGAACTACGCCGAGCTCCATTGCCTCAGCAATTACACCTTCCTGCGCGGCGCATCCGACCCCGAGGAGCTGGTCGAGCGCGCGGTCGAGCTGGGCTACTCCGCGCTCGCCTTGACCGACGAATGCTCGATCGCGGGCGTGGTGCGAGCACATGTGGCCGCGAAGAAGACGAAGCTCAAGCTCGTCATCGGCTCCGAGATCACGCTCGCCGACGGCATGAAGCTCGTGCTGCTGGTCAAGGACATCCGCGGTTACGAGATGTTGTGCGAACTGATCACCAGGGCGAGGAGGGCGGCGCCCAAGGGGGAGTACCGGCTGGCGCGGGAGGATTTCCCGGAGAGCACCGAGGGGTTGATGGCGCTTTGGATACCGAGATTGGATCCCGGGCCATTGCCTGCGTCCGCAGTCGCCCGGGATGACGGGGGAGGTTGGGTTGCGTCGCGTTTCCCCCGCAATGCCTTCATCGCAGTCGAGTTGCACCGCGGCGCCGACGATGCCGGCCGGATCGCGCAGCTCGAAACCTTGGGCAGCGAGGTCGGACTGCCTTGCCTGGCCGCAGGCGACGTCCACATGCACGCGCGCTCACGCAAGAAGCTGCAGGACGTGATGAGCGCGATCCGCCTCAAGTGCACGCTCGTCGAGGCCGGAAGGCGACTGCAGCCCAACAGCGAGCGGCACCTGCGCTCGATCGGGCGGCTCGCGGCGATCCATCCCGCGCGCCTGCTCGCGGCCACGCTCGACGTCGCCAGCCGCTGCGCGTTTTCGCTCGACGAGATCCGCTACGAGTATCCCGACGAGCTGGTGCCCGCCGGCGGGACGCCCACCTCGCACCTGCGCAGCCTCACCCTCGCCGGGCTCGTCGAGCGCTACCCGCAAGGCGCGCCGGCCTCCGTGGTCCAGACCGTCGAGCACGAGCTGAAGCTGATCGAGGAGCTCAGGTACGAGCCCTTCTTCCTCACAGTGCACGACGTGGTGCGTTTCGCGCGCAGCCAGTCGATCCTCTGCCAGGGGCGTGGATCGGCCGCCAATTCCTCGGTCTGCTATTGCCTGGGCATCACCGAGGTCGACCCGGGGCGCATGTCCGTCCTCTTCGAGCGCTTCATCTCGAAGGAGAGGAACGAGCCGCCAGACATCGACGTGGACTTCGAGCACCAGCGCCGCGAGGAGGTGATCCAGTACATCTACGGCAAGTACGGGCGCGAGCGCGCCGCCATCGCCGCGGTCGTCATCACCTACCAGCCGAGGAGCGCGCTGCGCGACGTCGGCAAGGCGCTCGGCCTCTCGCTCGACCAGGTCGACATGCTCGCCAAGTCGATGTCGTGGTGGGATGACCGCGCGGCGATGGAGAAGCGGCTCACGGAAGCGGGCTTCGACCTCGATAACCGCGTGATCCGCGAGGTGATCGACCTCACGCAGGAGCTGATCGGCTTCCCACGCCACTTGTCGCAGCATCCCGGCGGCTTCGTGATCGACAACCGTCGGCTCTCGCGCCTGGTGCCGATCGAGAACGCCTCGATGCCCGAGCGCACCGTGATCCAGTGGGACAAGGACGACCTGGACGCGATGGGGCTGCTGAAAGTCGACGTGCTCGGGCTGGGGATGCTGTCGTGCATCCGCCGCGCCATCGATCTGGTCAACGGTTATCGCAGCCTCGTCACCCCGGGTGCTCGCAAAGGCGAGCAGCAGCCCGGGGCCCAATTATCGATGTCCAACATCCCGGCGGAGGATCCCGCCGTCTACGAGATGATCCAGCGCGCCGACACCATCGGCGTCTTCCAGATCGAGTCGCGCGCGCAGATGTCGATGCTGCCGCGCCTGAAGCCCGCCTGCTTCTACGACCTGGTGATCGAAGTCGCGATCGTGCGCCCCGGGCCGATCACCGGCGGCATGGTGCATCCGTACCTGCGACGCCGCGAAGGCAAGGAGAAGGTCACCTATGCGAGCGAGGACATCCGGGGCGTGCTCGAGCGCACGCTCGGCGTGTCGATCTTCCAGGAGCAGGTGATGCAGCTCGCGGTGGTGGCGGCGGGCTTCACCCCGGGCGAGTCGGACCAGCTACGCCGCGCCATGGCCGCCTGGAAGCGCCGCGGTGGACTCGAGCCCTTCCGCGAGAAGCTCATCAATGGAATGCTCGCGCGGGGCTACGAACGGCAGTTCGCCGAGCAGATCTTCAAGCAGATCCTCGGCTTCGGCGAGTACGGCTTCCCCGAATCGCACGCCGCGAGCTTCGCCCTGCTGGTCTACGTCTCCTCCTGGATCAAGTGCCACGAGCCGGCCGCCTTCGCCTGCGCGCTGCTCAACAGCCAGCCGCTGGGCTTCTACTCGACCTCGGCGATCGTCCAGGACGCCCAGCGCCACGGTGTCCAGGTGCTTCCCGTCGATGTGCAGGTGAGCGAGGTGGATAGCACGCTAGTCACCCCGGGCGCAGCAGTTGCTGCGATGGCCCGGGGTCCAATTTCCCCAGCTCCAGCCCTTCGCCTCGGTCTCGGCATGGTCAAAGGACTTAAAGAAGATTCTTCGAAGCGGATTGTAGATGCCAGATTTATAAAGATTTTTACATCAACAGAAGACCTCGCCCGCCGCGCCAACCTGGACCGCCACGACCTGAGCTGCCTCGCTGCTGCCGACGCGCTCGCGAACCTGGCAGGACACCGCCGCGAGGCGCTCTGGGAGACCCTGGCGGTGGACGAGCCCACCCACCTGCAGATGCCGGCCGTACCCGGCGCCACCGTCACCCTCGCCGCCCCCACCGAGGGCCAGGACATCGTCGCCGACTACCAGACGGTGGGGCTTACGCTGCGTCGCCACCCGCTGGCCTTGCTGCGGGAACGGCTCGAGGCACGGCGCATCCGAACTGCCGAGCAGGTCTCGGCGGCGCGTAACGGGCAGTGGATCCGCGCGGCGGGCATCGTCACCTGCCGCCAGCGGCCGGCTACCGCGAGCGGGGTCATTTTCGTCACACTCGAGGACGAGAGTGGCTATGTGAACGTGATCGTCTGGAACGATCTCGCCGATCGCCAGCGCCGCGAGCTGCTCGCGTCGAGGCTCCTGGCGGTCGACGGCGAAGTGCAGAGCGAAGGGCGCGTCGTGCATGTGCTCGCGCGCAGGCTCGAGGACCTGAGCCCCATGCTGGGGCGCCTGTCCACCTCGAGCCACGATTTCCACTGATAACCCGGAAAGGAGACACCATGGCAACGAAGAAGAAGGCCGCCCGGAAGGTCGCGAAGGTCACGAAGAAGGTCGCGAAGGTCGCCCGGAAGATGCCCGTGAAGCCGATTCCGCCCGGCTACCACGTCGTCACGGCGTACCTGTGCATCGACGGGGCTTCGGCGGCGATCGACTTCTACAAGCGCGTCTTCGGCGCGAAGGAGCGCATGCGCATGGATGCTCCCGGAGGCAAGGTCGGGCACGCGGAGATCCAGATCGGCGACTCGGTCGTCATGCTGGCCGACCAGTTCCCGGAGATGAACTTCTACGGGCCGAAGACGGGCGGCAACACCTCGATCAACATGCACCTCTATATGACGGACGTGGACGCGGTCATGCAGCGCGCCATCGTCGCCGGTGCGAAGGTGGTCCGTCCGGTCGAGGACAAGTTCTACGGCGACCGCACGGGCACGATCGAGGACCCGTTTGGGCACGTCTGGCACATCGCGACCCACACCGAGGACCTCTCGATGGCGGAGATGAAGCGCCGCGGCGAGGCGGCGAGCCAGGGGTAGGTCGCTAACGGCGCTTGGCCGACTCGCCCGTGAGCGGCACGAAGCGCACCGGGAGCACGCGGCGCGTGGAGACGGCGCCGTCCGCGGCCTTCTCCACGACCGTCAGCTCCTGGTACCCCATGGGATCCCCGACCGGTATCACGATGCGTCCACCGGGGCGAAGCTGGCGCACGAGGGCAGGGGGAACGTGGCTCGCTCCTGCGGTGACGAGGATCGCGTCGAAGGGCGCGCGCGGCGGGATACCTTCGTAGCCGTCTCCCGTCACCACCTCGACATCGCGATAGCCGAGGCGGGCGAGCCGCTCGTGCGCGCTCCGGGCGAGCGCGGGAACGATCTCGATCGTGAACACGGTGGCGCCCATGTCGGCGAGGATCGCCGCCTGGTAGCCGGAACCGGTCCCGACCTCGAGCACGCGCGCGCCCTTGCGAATGCGTGCGAGGTCGGTCATCAAGGCGACTATGTAGGGCTGCGAGATGGTCTGCTGCTCGCCGATCGGCAGCGGGCGATTCTCGTAGGCACGGGCCGCCAGTTCCTGCGGCACGAATTCATGGCGGGGCACGCGCCCCATCGCCTCCGTCACGCGCGCGTCGGCCGCACTGCCGTGCGCGCGGTAGTCGGCCAGGATCTCCGCCACCATCGCCTTGCGCCGCGCAGCGTGATCGTCGGCATGGGCGGGCGAGACCACGGCCGCGGTCGCGAGGCCGCCCGCGATCAGGCGTCTCAACGCGGGCATCATCCGCATTTCTTCACTCCCATGTAGGAATTACCTTACATTCAGGGCGCTGGGCCGCCAATTAGGATGGCTACAACCCCAGGGGGCCCAAAACAAGGATGCGCCGCACTTTCCCTTTACGCACGGCATGCGTGGTCGCGGCACTGGCTTGCGCCGAGGCCGCGCCGCAGAACCCGGTGCGCCTGGCCGAGCTCGCCGACCTGAGCCTCGAGCAGCTCACGCACATCACCGTGACATCGGCCTCGCGCCGGGAGGAGGCGCTGCTCGAAGCGCCGGCGTCGATCTACGTGATCACCGCCGACGACATCCGTCGATCTGGCGCCCTCACCATTCCCGAGGCGCTGCGCCTGGCGCCCAACTTGCACGTGGCGCGCGCCGACAGCAACCAGTACGTGATCGCCGCGCGCGGCTTCAGCGACATCCTCACCAACAAGCTCCTGGTTCTGATCGACGGCCGCGCGGTCTACACGCCGCTCTTCTCCGGTGTCTTCTGGGAGGCGCAGGACGCCTTCCTCTCAGACATCGACCGCATCGAGGTGATCAGCGGCCCGGGCGCCACACTCTGGGGCGCGAACGCGGTCAACGGGGTGATCAACATCACCACGAAGAGCGCTGCGCAGACGCAGGGGGCCGACCTCCGGGCGGGCGCGGGCACCGCGGACCGCCTCGTGGGATTCCGGCACGGCGGCGCGCTCGGCCCGGATGGGCACTACCGGGTGCACGCCAAGTACGGCGAGCGCGACGAGTTCGACGCCGCGACCGGGCCGATCGGCGACGACAGCCGGCTGTTGAGCGCTGGCTTCCGCGCAGACTGGGGCGGCGCGCGGCAACAGGTCACGCTGCAGGGCGATGCGTACCGGGGCGAGGTCGACGGTGGTCCGAAGCGCGATTTCTCGGGCGCGAGCCTGCGTGCGCGCCTCACGCGCGAGCTCGACGCCGCTTCGCGGTTCTCCGTCCAGGCCTACTACGACCGCACCGAGCGCAGCCACCAGGCGAGCTTTGCGGAGACGCTCGATACCTTCGACGTCGAGATGCAGCACTCGATGCGCCCGCGGGAAGGCCAGAAGCTCGTCTGGGGCGGCGGATACCGCGCCTCGCGCGACAACGTCACCAACAGCGCCGCGCAGGCGTTCGTTCCCGAGGATCGCCGGCTGGATTGGGCGAACGTCTTCGTTCAGGACGAGATCCTGCTGGTGCCGGGCCTTTCCGCGATCCTGGGACTCAAGGCCGAGAGGAATCCGTACACGGGCACCGAGTGGCTGCCCAACGTGCGCTTCGCCTGGCAGCCCACGCGCAGCTCGCTCGTCTGGGGAGCGCTTTCGCGGGCGGTGCGGGCACCCTCCCGCATCGACCGCGAGCTGTTCCTGCCCGGCAACCCGCCGTTCCAGCTGAACGGCTCGGACGTGTTCGAATCCGAGGTCGCCAACGTAGCGGAGCTGGGATATCGAGCCCAGGCATCCGGCGCGCTGTCGTTCTCGGCGACCCTGTATCACCACGAGTACCCCAACCTGCGCAGCGTGGGCATCGCGGACGGCCGCGTCGTGTTCCGCAACGACGTCGAGGGCAGCACGAGCGGGATGGAGGGCTGGGGTACCTATCGCTTCAGCCACGACTTGCGCGTCAGCGGGGGCTTCGTGGCGCAGGAATTCGACCGCAAGGTCAAGCCCGGGCGGGTCGACCTGGGCGGCATCGGCTTGCTCGGCAACAGCCCCGAGCGCACGGCGCTGCTGCGCGCCAGCTGGAGCCCCACCTCGAGCATCGACTTCGATGTCCTCGCACGGCACGTCGGCAAGCTGCAGACCGGCATTGCCGCCTACACGACGGCCGACGTGCGCCTCGCGTGGCGGCTGACGAAGGCGCTGGAGATCTCCGCTGTGGTGCGCAACGCACTGGACCGCGAGCACTACGAGTGGCAGAACCGCGGCATCGTAGAGAGGACGTTCCTCCTGCAGCTGCGCTGGCGGACGTGAGCTCCGGATTCCCCGCCTGCGCGATCCTCCTCGCGACCCTGTTCCTCGCGGGCCCCGTGGCCCTGGCGCAGCAGGCCACCGAGACCGCCATCAAGGCGGCGTTTCTCTACAAGTTCGCCGGCTACATCGAGTGGCCCGGGTCGGCCTTCGCCGCGCCCGACGCCCCCATCGCGATCGGGACTCTCGCCTCGGACGAGGTGGCGGCGGAGCTGGAAATCGCGGTGACGAACAGGACCGTCAACGGGCGGCGGGTGGTGGTGCGACGCCTGCGCGAGGGCGACTCGCCCCAGGGCCTGCACCTGCTCTTCGTGGGACGGCGCGAGCCGAATCCGCGCAGCGCGCTGCGCGCGGCCCAGCAGAACGGCGTCCTGACCGTCACCGAGACCACGCTCGATGCCGGCAGCGCCATCAATTTCGTCCTCACCGAAGAGCGTGTCGCATTCGAGGTCTCGCTCGAGGCCGCCGAGCGCGGCGGCCACCGAATCAGCTCGCGCATGCTGGCGGTCGCGCGCCGCGTGGTCTCGAAGGGGACCTTGTGAGGCTGCCCAACCTCGTCCAGCGATCGCTGCGGCACAAGGTGATGCTCCTCGTGCTCGCGATCACGATGTCCGCGCTCGCGCTCTCCGCCACCGGCCTGGTGATCTACGACCTGCGCTCGTACGAGCGCCAGTCGAGCGGCGACCTGCTGAGCCAGGCGGAGGTGCTCGCGCGAGCCGCCGCGCCCGCGCTCTCGTTCAACGATCCGAAGGCGGCCGAGCAGGACCTGTCGGTGATGCAGGTGCGGCCCGGCGTGGTCGCCGCGGCGCTCTACACGCGCGAGGGCCGGCTCTTCGCCACCTATTCGCGACCCGGCGCGACGGGGCCGCCCTTCCCGGTCTCGCCCGGCGCTACGGGATATGCGATCGAGGGCGACACGCTGGCGCTGTTCCGGCCGGTGACGGAGAACAACGAGCGCGTCGGCACGGTGTACCTGCGCGGCGTCTACGAGCCGTGGAACCGGCTCAAGGACTACCTTGCCATCCTCTTGCTGGTGATGATCGCGAGCCTCGCGGTCGCGGCGCTGCTCTCCGGCTGGCTGCAGGACGCGATCACCGCGCCCATCCTCGAGGTCGCGCGCGTGTCCCACGACGTGATGGAGAACCGCGACTATTCGGTGCGCGCGACCAAGACCACCGAGGACGAGATCGGCGAGCTGGTCGATGCCTTCAACGCGATGCTGGCCGAGATCGGGCGCCGCGCGGAAGCGCTGCGCACGGCCGACCAGCGCAAGGACGAGTTCCTCGCCACGCTCGCGCACGAGCTGCGCAACCCGCTGGCGCCGATCCGCAACGCGCTCGAGATCCTGCGGCTCGCCGGCAACGACCCGATCAAGACGGACAAGGCACGCGAGATGATGACGCGCCAGGTCGCGCAGATGGTGCGCCTTGTGGACGACCTGATCGACGTCTCGCGCATCACCACCGGCAAGCTCGCGGTTCGCAAGGTCGCCTTCGACCTGCGCGGGGCGCTGCGCGACGCGGTCGAGACCGCACGGCCCTTCATCGAATCGCGCCGCCACGCGCTGGAGGTGCGCATGCCGTCCGAGTCGCTGCCGGTCGACGGCGATTCCACGCGACTCGCGCAGGTCTTCTCCAACCTGCTCAACAACGCCGCCAAGTACACCGAGCCGGGCGGGCGCATCGTGCTCACGGCATCCCGCGGCGGCAAGGAGATCGAGGTGAGGGTGAAGGACAACGGCATCGGCCTCGCGCCCGAGGCCACCTCGAGGATCTTCGAGATGTTCATGCAGGTCGACCGCGCGCTCGATCGCACGCAGGCGGGGCTGGGCGTGGGCCTCACGCTGTCGCGCACGCTGGTCGAGCTGCACCAGGGGCGCATCGACGTGGAGAGCGCGGGCAAGGGGCAGGGGAGCGAGTTCATCGTGCGCCTGCCCGCGTCGCTCACCCGTTTCGAGCCTGCTCCGGGCGACGCCCGCCGCGACTCTCACGATGGTCGAGGGCGGCGCGTGCTGCTGGCCGACGACAATGCGGACTTCGTGGACAGCCTCGGCCAGCTCCTGTCCGCGCGCGGCCACGACGTGCGCATCGCCTACGACGGCGCCGAGGCGGTCTCGGTGGCGCGCGATTTCCGGCCTGAGATCGCGTTCCTCGACATCGGCATGCCCAAGGTGCATGGCTACGAGGTGGCGCGGCGCCTGCGCGCCGAGCCCCGCACGGCGCGCTGCATGCTCGTGGCCGTGACCGGCTGGGGCCAGGAAAGCGACCGTGCCCGGGCGCGCGAGGCCGGCTTCGACCGCCACCTCGTGAAGCCGGTAGATCCCACCGAGATCGAGGCGATCCTCGAGAGCGCCGAGGTGGCTAACGCGCGTGAGTGGACTTAACCGGGCAGTTGCCTATAAGGTGCGCCCGTATGGGCAACCTGCACCGGGTCGTTCGCATCGCCGAGATCGGGGTGATCCTCGTGCTCGGCGGCTTCGCCCTCATGACCTACCGGGAGCTCTCGGCGCTGCGCAAGTTCCCGGTGAGCCTGCCCAGCTACCAGTTCGAGGTCACCGGCGAGAACGATGCCTCCCGCGTGGTCAAGACGCGCGGCACGTGGATCAACGAGAAGGGCGCGCCTGAGCAGCTCCTCACGACGTCCATCGAGTGCCGCAAGGCGCGCATGGAATGCATCGAGTCGGCGGCGCAGGTCGTGTTCGTGAGCGGGCAGGGGCTGCTGGAGTCGAACCAGTCGGCCTACGAGGTCGCCACGTGGACCGACGCGGCGGTCGTCACGAAGCCGGCGCAGGGCCGGTGCGCCACCCGCCAGCTGCTGCTCGACATGAAGGACAAGCGCGCGCAGTCGAGGGTCGGGGCGAGCGAGGAGAAGGGCCTTTGCCGCGAGCTTCCCGCACGCACGCTCGAGCTGGTCACCGGCTACAAGGTTCGTTCCGCGCCACCCTGATCGCCCCCGGGATGATCGCAAGGGCGATGCCAGCGCACGGATCGATGTTGATCCCAGGCATGCTCCCCTATCCATAGGCGCTCTCGAGCAATGCGGGGAAATGGCCTTGCTTGCCCGAGCGCTTGGTGTGCTAACGCACGGATCGGGTTCTGGAACTGGCTTTAGCCTAGATTCCGCCTTTCGAGTTATCGAAGGGAGTTGTCTTGGCACGAGTCGTCGCGCGCACCGCACCCATCACGAATCTGCTCCTCGACCGGCTGCCCGCAAAGGATCGCGCCCGCTTGCTGGCGCGCTGCGAAAGGGTCGTGCTTCCGTTTCCCAAGACCCTCGCCGAGCCGGGACAGCCGGTCCGCCACGTCTATTTCCCCACCGGGAGCCTGATCTCGCTGCTGACGCTTGGCGGTGGCCGAGTGAGCCTCCAGGTCGCGCTCACCGGCAACGAGGGGATGTACGGGGTCGGCCTTGCGCTCGGGGTCGATTTCTCCCGGGGGCACGCAGCGGTACAGGCCGGCGGCCCGGCATGGCGGATCGGCGCCGCGGCCTTTCGCAGCGAGCTCGGTCGAAGCCCTGCGCTGCGCAAGGGAGTGCACCGCTACGTTTACGTTCTCATGAGCCAGCTCGCGCAGACCGCGGCGTGCGTCTGCTTCCACGTCGTGGAGCAGCGGCTCGCGCGCTGGCTCCTGATGACGGCCGACCGCGTCCACACGCCGACGTTTCGCATCACGCACGAGTTCCTGTCGCACATGCTCGGCGTGCGGCGCGAGAGGATCACGCAGTCGGCGAGCGCGCTTCAACGCCGCAAGTTGATCACCTACACGCGCGGCAGGGTCGTCATTCTCGATCGTGATGGCCTGGAGCGCGCCTCGTGCGCCTGCTACCAGTCGGATCTCGACGCCTACCAGCAGATCTGCGGTTAGGCGGCCACGAGGGCATGTACAACGACAAGGTCGAGTTCTCACGTGCGGCGCATCGGGGGGGCTGCCCGGAGGGTGCTGGCCTTTCCTGCAAGATCTTGGAATGCGGCCTAGCCAAGCCGCATAATTCATATTATGTAAACTCTGATGCGTTACGACGAAACCGACCAGGCCGAGCGCTACGACGCGGCCCGCTCCATGTCCCGGGAGGCCCAGCGGCTCTCACTTGAGCCCCTCCACTCCCTGCTGCCCACCCCGGTCCGTATGGTGGTGGACCTCGGGTGCGGGACCGGGAGGTTCACGGCCGCTTTGGCCGATGAGTTCGGGGCGCCCGTAGTCGGAGTCGATCCCGCGCAGAGCATGCTCGCCAAGGCGCGTGAGAACGTCGAGCATCCCCGCGTCACCTTCACCGCGGGCGAATCGAGCGCGGTCCCGCTGCCCGACGGTGCCGCGGACCTCGTATTCGTATCCATGGCGTACCACCATTTCGACGATCGTCCAGCGGCGGCCCGCGAGATGCGCCGCGTCCTCGCGCCGGGCGGCGTCGTGGCCATCCGCAACTCCACCGTCGACGCGCTCGACGGGTTCGCGTTCCTCGAATACTTCCCGGCGGCCCGCGCGCACGCCGAGGTCACTCTGCCTGGGCGGGACGGGCTCACGGCTTCGATGAGGACCGCGGGATTCGCGCCCCTGCTCCACCAGGTGATCGCGTACGAGATGGCGCCGACATGGACGGCGTACTGCGACAAGATCGCCGCGCGTGCCTTGTCCTTGCTCGCCATGATCTCCGACGACGATTTCGAGGCCGGCCTCTCCGCCATGCGGCGCGAAACCGCGCGGCCGGGGCCCATCGTCGAGCCGATCGACCTGTTCGCCTTTCGCGCGCCGCTTTAGCCGCCCGCCACGGTCCCATCGCCGAGCGCCAGGCCGCCTCGCCGACACCGAATCGGAATCTGCTTACACCCGCGAAGGAGCGTCGACGATAGTCGCTCCCCGCGCCAGGCCGCAAAGTCGAAGGTCTACGACCGCGACTGGACCCTCCTTGAAGATCAGCCCCAAACACCTGGACCGCTACCGGCAGATAGCCATGCTGCTCTGGCGGTACAGCCGCTCCGACCTCGTGAAGAAGATGGGCGTCGACGACGCCGTCGCCGAGGAGCAGAAGGCCGAGCTCGCGCAGGCCGGTCAAGGCAACGCCAGGAACCTCGCCGACGACCTCGAGGCGCTCGGTCCCACCTTCGTGAAGCTGGGCCAGATCCTCGCCAGCCGCCCCGACCTCATCCCGCCCGCCTACATCGAGGCCCTGGCCCGACTGCAGGACAGCGTGAAGCCGTTCCCGGAAGCCGAGGCGCAGAAAATCATCGAGGACGAGCTCGGCGTGCGGATCTCGAAGGCCTTCTCGCGCTTCGAGGCCGAACCCCTTGCCGCCGCCTCACTCGGCCAGGTGCATCGCGCGGCGCTGCGCGACGGCCGCGAGGTCGTCGTCAAGGTCCAGCGGCCCGGCATCGCGCCGCAGATCGCGGACGATTTCGAGGCGCTGGCCGAGGTCGCGGCCTTTCTCGAGGAGCACTCGGACTGGGCGCGCAACCACCGGGTTACCGAGATCGTCGAGGAGCTGCGCGTGTCGATCGGCCACGAGCTCGACTACGCCCGGGAGGCCCAGAGCCTGGTGGCGATGGGCGCGAACCTGGAGCGCTTCGATCGGCTCTACGTCCCCCAGCCGATTTCCGACTACTGCACGCGGCGCGTGCTCACCATGGAGTACGTGCCGGGAACGAAGATCACGGCGATCAGCCCGCTGGCAAGGCTGGAGATGGACGGCGCCGCCTTGGCCGACCAGCTCTTCCAGGCCTACCTTCACCAGGTCCTGGTCGACGGGCTATTCCACGCGGACCCGCACCCGGGCAACGTCTTCCTCACGCAGGACAACCACATCGCGCTGCTCGACCTGGGCATGGTCGGACGCACCACGCCCGCGATGCAGGACCACCTGTTGAAGCTCCTCATCGCCGTGAGCGAGGGCAAGGCCGAGCAGGCCGCGGAGCTGATCGTGTCCATGAGCCGAACGGGCGAAGGCTTCGACCGCACGGCGTTCGAGCGCAGCCTGGGCCAGGTGGTCGCCGAGCAGCACGGCCTGAACCTCGAGCAGATCAACGTCGGGCGCACCCTGCTCGCCTCCACCGGCATCGCGGTGGAGCACGAGGTGTACGTCCCTACCCAGCTCACGCTGCTCGCCAAGACCCTGCTGCAGCTCGACGACGTCGGCAAGGCGCTCGATCCGCATTTCGATCCCAACGCGGCCGTGCGCCGCCACTCGGCCACGATCGTCACGGAGCGGCTGCGCAAGCAAGCCACGCCGGCGAGCCTGATGGGCACGATGCTGGACATGAAGGACTTCATCGCAGGCCTTCCGGCGCGCGTCAACCGCGTCATGGACACGGTCGCCAACCGCGAGCTCGAGGTGAAGGTCCACGCGATGGACGCCGGGCTCGTGATGGAGGGAATGCAGAAGGTAGCCAACCGCATCACCTCAGGCCTCGTGCTCGCCGCCCTCATCATCGGCGCTGCCCTGCTGATGCGGATCGAGACGCCCTTCCAGGTGCTGGGCTACCCGGGCCTCGCGATCCTGTGCTTCCTCTCTGCCGCGGCGGGCGGCGTCTGGCTCCTCGTGAACATCTTCATCCACGACCGGCGAAGCGATAGGCGCAAGGCGAGAGCGTAGCCCTTGGGCCGGCCTCCCGGCTTGCCGCGCGGGTGCTCGCTGGCGAAACCTGATCCCGGTTGACCCTTTTCCAGGGGCGCTCCGTTGACATGGCAAGCGATCCCGCCATCACGGAGAACAACATGAACCGGCTTGCCCCCCTCGCCCTCGCGTCTGCCCTGGCCCTGGCTTTCATCGTTCCGGCGGCAGCCGAGGCACTTCCGAAACGCACCCTCGCCCGCTTCGAAAGCGAATCCGAGCTCAGGGAATGGCTCGAGAAGCTGAAGAAGCGCGCCGAGCCGCCGGCGCGCGCGAAGAGCGCCTTGGGCATGGCCGATTCGGCGATGGCCCCGCAAACCCCGATTGCCGCTGCGGCACCGGCGGCGGCTTCCCAGGCGAAGTCCGAGGAATCGATCACGAACGTGCAGACCGCCGGGGTGGACGAGGGCGGAATAGTAAAAGTCCATGGCGACCACCTCGTGGTGCTGCGCCGCGGCCGCCTCTTTACCGTGAGCGTGAAGGGCAACGAGCTCGCCTCGGTGTCGATGGCCGACGCCTTCGGCTCCGGGATCGACCCGCGCGGCGCGTGGTACGACGAGATGCTGATCCGGGGCGACACCATCATCGTGATCGGCTTCTCGTACCAGCGCGGCGGCACGGAAGTCGGGCTCTTCGACATCGACCGCGCCGGCGCCCTCGCCCATCGCGCCACCTACCACTTGCGCTCCAACGACTACTACTCGTCGCGCAACTACGCGAGCCGCCTGATCGGCGACAAGCTCATCTTCTACACGCCGCTGTACCTGAACCTGCAGCGCGATCCGTTCGCCTCGTTCCCGGCGATGCGCCGCTGGCACGCCGGCGCGACCGCGGCCGAGTTCAAGCGCATCGCACCGGCCACGCGCATCTACCGCACCGACGAGGAGGTCGAGCCCTGGGGCGTCACGCTCCACACCGTCACGGTGTGCGATATTGCGCGGCGCGAGATGGAGTGCGAGTCCACCGGTGTCCTCGGACCGGCCGGTCGCGTCTTCTACGTCTCGCCGGGCTCGGTCTACGTGTGGACGACCCGGTACCAGCGCGAGGCACGAGAGACGCGCACGGCTTCGGCGGTGTTCCGCATTCCGCTCGAAGGCGGCGCGCCCACCGCGCTCAAGACCTCCGGCAGCCCGATCGACCAGCTCTCGTTCCTCGAAAGCGACGACGGGCACCTCAACGTGCTGCTGCGCGCGCGCGGGCGCGGCGAGGCGATGTGGGCGGCCGAGTCCACGTTGGGCTCGATGGCGCTCATGCGCGTGCCGCTCGACCTCTTCGGCGATGGCCGCGAGAGCGCGCCCTCCTCCGCCTATCGCCGCGTGCCCTCCCCCGCCGGCCACAACCTGCAGAACCGCTTCGTGGGCCCGTTCCTGCTCTATGGCAGCGGCTCGACGTGGGGCGCACCGAACGCGCCGCGCGCCAACGCGCTACATGCGGTTCGCTGGGCTGTGCAGGCGACCACGCAGACGATCTCGATCCCGCACGGCGTCGATCGCATCGAGGCGATGGGCCGCAATGCCGTCGTCGTCGGCACGGCCGGCAAGGACCTGCATTTCTCGAGCGTGCGCCTCGATGGCGACGCCAGCATCCCGCACCGCTACACGCGCCCCGATGCGGCGCAGGGCGAAACGCGCACGCACGGCTTCTTCTACAAGCCCGAGGCCGACGAGGCCGGCATCATCGGCCTGCCGGTCGTGGGCGGCGGGCGGCCGGGCCACAAGCAGCTGCGCCACGGCTCGGCGGGGGCCGCGTTCCTGCGCAACGACGCGCTCATGCTGACCGAGCTGGGCGACCTCTCCGCGAGCGCTCACGGCAACGGCGGGATGGACGACGGGTGCAAGGCCTCCTGCGTCGACTGGTACGGCAACGCGCGCCCGATCTTCCTGCGCGGGCGCGTGTTCGCGCTCCTCGGCTACGAGATCGTCGAAGGCAGGCTGGGCGGGGGCCTCATCGGCGAGGTGCGGCGCGCGAGCTTCGCGCCGCGCTGAGCTTCAACTGCGCAGGGACTGGAACACGCCGCCGCTCTTGTCCTTGCGCACGTCGTCCCACGGAAAGACGCGCCCGTTCATCGCCACGTAGGCGCCGGGCGGAAGCGCCTGCGCCGTGGCAAGTGCGAAGCCGAGGTTGAAGAGCGCGTCCGATCCCTGCACCGAGTACGGGATCATCGCGCCGGTGAAGACGACGGTCTTGCCGAGCGCGGCGCGGCCCACGACCTGCGCGGTCTCGGCCATGGTGTCGGTGCCGTGCACGACGACGATCGAGCGCTCGGGGGCCGCGCGACATGCCGCCAGCACCGACTGCCGGTGCTCGTCGGTCATGTGCAGGCTGTCGATCAGCTGGTTGATCTCGATCTCGACCGGCACCTTCACTCGCGCCTGCTCGAGGATCCCGGGCAGGTGCGTCTGCTTGAACGTGAGCTCGCCCTTGATCGCGTCGTACTGCTTGTCGAAGGTGCCGCCGGTCACGATGATGCGCATGTGCATGATCAGCTCCTTCGTCCGGCCAGCTTGCGGTATTGCGCCATGTGCCGGATCGCCTCGCGCGGCTTGCCCGATTTCTCGAGCAGGAGCGCCAGATTGTAGTGCGCGTCGGCGAGCCGCGGGTCGACGCGCACGGCGCCCTCGTAGGCCTGGATCGCCTCGCGCCGGCGCTGCATGTCCTCGAGCAGCACGCCCAGGTTGAAGAGGAGCACGCCTTCGGCGCCGACCACGTCGAGCGCCTCGAGGTAGGTCTTCAACGCGTCGTTGTGGCGGCGCCTCTCGTGCTGCAGCAGGCCGAGGTTGATCCAGGCGTGGAGCTGCGACGGATCGGCCTCGATGGCCTGGCGGTATGCAAGCGCGGCGCCATCGGGATCGTGGCGCTCGAGCTCGATGCCGCGCGCGATCCAGTCCTCCGGCTGGGCGTCGGGAGGTGGCGTGCGCTCGACCACGGTGAGCTTTCCCGCTGCGGGGTCGCCCTCGAACGCGAGCAGGTACTGGCCGGACTCGGCCTGCCAGCGGCTGCCGCCCTCCCTCACCACCACCTGCTCGCCGACCGCGCCGATCGACAGGCCCGAGAGCGGCATCGCGGCCGGGAGCTTCGCGCGCAGCGCCTTCAAAGCCTTGGTGATGCGGCGGGCGGGAACCTGCGCGGTGACGAGCGACTGCGCGGTGCGCAGCACGATCAGGTCCTGGAACGAGAAGCGCCAGGCATTGCGCGCGCCACGCGCCGGCGCAACGAAGCCCGCCGTGACCAGCGCGCGTATGGTCTCGCGGGGGAGGCGCAGCAGGCGCTCGACGTCGCCGACGCCGTAGGGGTGCGTGACCTCGCCGGACAAGCTACGCGTTCTTCTTCACCTTCCTGGGCGCCGCAGGCGCGGCGGCCTGCGCGCGCTTGGGCGGCTTGCGTTCCTTCTCGGCTGCGGCCGCTGCGGGCCTGGCTTTGGAAGGCGCCGCCGGCTTCTTCTCCAGGCTCGCGCGCAGCGCCTGCATGAGGTCGATCACCTGCGCGCCGACCTCGGGCTCCTCGGCCATCGAGATCTCCTGACCCTCCACCTTCCTCTGGATCGCCGCCTCGATGCGGGCGGAGACCGTGTCGGTGTACTGGCTGGGGTCGAACGTGTCGGAAGCCTGCGCGTCGATCAGCTGCTTGGCGAGCTTCAGCTCCGCGTCCTTCACCTCGGTCTCGGGAATCTCGACTTCCTTCATCGAGCGCACCTCGCCCGCGTAGAGCAGCTGCTGCATCACCAGTCCCTCCTCTACCGCGCGGATCATGACGATGTACTGCTTGCCGCGCGCGGCCCAGCGGCCGAGGGCGCAGCGCCCCGATTCCTTCATCGCGCGGGCGAGCAGCGCGTAGGGCTTGGCGCCGCCCTTGTCGGGCGCGAGGTAGTAGGCCTTGTCGTAGTACACCGGGTCGACCGAGGCGATCGGCACGAACTCGGTGATCTCCGCCATGTGGGTGCCGGCCTCCTCCATCGCCTTCAACTCCTCGGGCGAGAAGAGCACGTACTGGTCCTTCGCGAACTCGTACCCCTTGACCATGTCCTCGCGCGCGACCGGGACCTCTTCCTTGATGCAGAAGTACTGCTGCTTCAGGCGCGAGCCGCAGTCCTTGTGCAGGAGGTTGAACGAGATCGACTTGGTCGACTCGGTGGCCGAGAAGAGCTTGACGGGGATCGAGACGAGCCCGAAGGACACCGTCAGCGTTGCGATCGAGCGTGCAGCCATGTGATGCCTCCAGATACCGGCCGGTCGGGTGTGCTGGCCACGGGAAAGCGATTCTAGATCAGCGAGATATGAAACGCAATTAAGGCGGTTTCTAGGCTCGCCGGCGTTTCCTCCGCAGCTTTTTGTCTGCGGCGTCGGCGGATCGTTCCTCCGTCGCCTGGCCTTGGGTCGCGGCGAGCGCGGCCTCGAGGTCTTGCTTGCGCTCGAGCACGTCGGCCCAGCGATCGCCGGTGCGCTCGAGCCGCTCGGCGGCGTTGGTGATGCGGAAGTCGAGGGGGTGGGCTTGGGCGAGCTCCTCCCAGGTGAGCGGCATCGATACCGGCGCGCCGGCAACGCCGCGCGGCGAGTACGCGACGTTGAGCGTTTTGCCGCGCACGTTCATGTTGTGGTCCATGAAGATCTTG
>Ga0307505_10001459_pt1 | contig 19080 bp, 17 predicted proteins | sample 23_S_MG_FD_202183 | JGI IMG/M metagenome (GOLD analysis project Ga0307505, IMG submission 202183) | Soil microbial communities from Populus trichocarpa stands in riparian zone in the Pacific Northwest, United States - 23_S | ecosystem: Environmental > Terrestrial > Soil > Riparian zone > Trees...
GCCGGGGGGAGAAGGCTCTCGATTACACACTCTCGCGAGGACCCACTCAACTAACGATCAACCCAGCTCGCGATGCGCACACACCGAGAGCCTTCTCCCCTCCGCAGAGGGGAGAAGGTGCCGAAGGCGGATGAGGGGTCGCTCTCGTGGCAGGTACGTGGCTTCTGTTTCCTTCTCTCAGGCGCGCCGCGCGCGGCGTGGGCCGGCTCGGGATGACAAGCCACATTACATTTGGTTGGCGGGCGCAGCCTGCGCTGTGTTCAACCGGCAACCAGCAGCCGAACTCAGGAACGGAGCTCGACGTTCCAGTAGGCCTGGTCGAGGAAGTTCTTCCAGATCTCCGGATAGGTCCTTCCCTGCAGGCGGTGGAGCGGGTGCCATTTCGGTCGCACGGGCGCTCGGCGCAGACGCATCTCGCACTCGCTGAGAAGCTTGTTTCCCTTGCGTACATTGCACGGCAGGCAGGCGCAGACGACGTTGTCCCACGTCGACTTCCCGCCTCGGGAGATCGGCACGACGTGGTCGAGCGAGAGCTCGGACGACGAGAACTTCTTCCCGCAGTACTGGCAGCGGTTCTGGTCCCTCAGATAGATGTTGCCGCGCGAGAACTTCACCTCCTGCCGAGGCAGACGGTCGAAGACCAGGAGCTGCACGACGTGGGGGATGAGGATGTTCCGGCTGGGCGTGACCACGAAGTGATCCTCCGGCTGCACCGGGATGTCCATCCAGTTCTCGAAGTCGTAGGTGCGGTATTCGGAGTCGACCGCGCGAACCTGTCCCTTGTACAGAAGAGTCAGTGCACGGCGCACCGACGTGATCTGCACGGCCTGGAACAAGCGGTTCAGCACCAGTACGTGACCGTCGAGCATGGTTTCTACTCACCCTCGGGGAACGCGGAAATGGCGTGTCCTGTTTCCGTTCGCGCGCAGTCCTGAGGCAGGTGACGACATGATACACGACCCCCGGAACCGGGGACCGGCCACCTCTATATTGCAAAAAACCCCTGCTTTGCGACACACTTAGCAACTAGGCGATTTCGATCAGCTCTCGGTTTGGAGCGCACGGGTGTGGTTTTGGGAGGCTTGTATGCGCGTTTGGTCACGGCTCGCTCTCGTCGTCGTAGTCCTTTTTTTCTCCTCGGCGGTATCCGCAGATCACTTCCAGGGTGAGTGCCCGCTATCGCTGGTCGACTCGACGCCAGCGGTCACTTCCTTCGATTTGTCTCCTCACGGCGTGTTCCGTTTCGGAACGCTCGTCTACGTCCTGCGGGGCAACCTCCTCGCGACGTACGTCACGAACGACACCGGCAATCTCTCCATCGTGCGTGAGGACTTCCTCAGCGATCTCCGCGCACGCGAGACCGATGGCGGCGTGGCCTTCGACAACGGGTTCCTCTACGTCAGCAGCGAGGCCGGGCTCGAGGTCTACGACCTCACCAACACCCGAGTCAACGGCACCGCGCCCCGGCGCCGCTCGGTCACGCCAGGGCTGCACTACCGGCGCATCGCCGTGACCGGGAATCGTCTGGCCGGGCTCTATCCCGCCACCGACCTTCCCTGCTATCCCCTCGGCAATGCGACGCCCCTCTGCAACAACCAGATCGAGCTCCTCGACATCTCCAATCCGGATTCCCCGGGCATCATCGGCGTCATCCAGTCCCGGTCGCGCACCGAGTATCGCGGCTTGAACGACATCGCGTTCAATCAGGGATACCTGATGGTACTGAGCGAAGAAGGGCTCAGCGGCGTGGACATCTCCAACCCCGGCTCGCCAGTGCGCATCTTCACCGCGGCGTTCCCCGGAAAGTGGCTGGTGAGCAACGGCACCAACTTCGTCGGCGTCGGTCGCGACCACGACATCAACCTCTTCACCGTACGCCCCGGCATGGCGCCGTTCTTCCAGCGGAACTCGCTGCTGACCCTGCCGCAGTACCTGACCATCGAGCGTTCCAACCCGATCCGCTTCAACCGCAACGCCTTCTGGGATGAGACCAACGCCCGTCTGGTGACCATGATCGAAGAGATCGACCAGATGACCCTCGACCCGGCCCGGACCATCGCCTTCGACGTCTTCGACCTCACTCTGCCGCTGTACGAAGGCTCCGTCGAACGGATCTACGAAGACCTCACCCTCCTCAACGACGAAGAGGTCAAGCACAACCCGGTCGTCGTCGGACCGTTCGTGTATGTCATCGGCGAGACCACCGGCCTCCAGAGCTACGGAGCGTGCGGCCAGGTCACCGGTCGCGTCGAGCTCGACGGCCCGCACCACCTCACCTGCGGCGGCGCCGAGATCCGCGGATGGGTCACCGGCCAGCAGAAGGTCACCGTGGTAGAAGTGTTCCTCGACAACACTCCGCTCGGTCGCGCCACCCTCGGCGGACCACTCCGGAACGAAGTCTCTTCTTCCACACCGGTCACCCCCTGGCGCATCAAGGTCAATCTCGACACGACGGCCCGCGGCGAGTATCAGCTCCGCATCATCGGCACGGACATCCTCGGTAGACGCCGCCAGTTCGCCAACCAGCGGATCTTCTTCGAAGGCCCTGGCCAGAACTGCACGAACCCCCGCCGCCGCGCCGTTCGATGATGGAGTACAGCGCCCCGGAGGAAAGTGTCCGGTAGGTTGGGTTGTCAGTTGTCGGTCATCGGTTGTCTGCGCCCGATCGCGCCGGGGAATCAGCACCTCCCAACTGACAACCGACAACTGACAACAGCGTCAGGCGGACACTCACTCACGAGAAGCTGTACTCAGCGCGCTCATCTCTTCGATCACTCGTGAAGCGGCCGACCTTGGGTCGGCCGCACTCGTGATGGGGCGACCCACGACGATGTAGTCGGCGCCCGCGCGCACAGCCTGACCGGGTGACAGGGTCCGGCGCTGGTCGCCGGCCTCCGATCCCGCCGGCCGGATGCCCGGCGTGAGGATCACGAAGCCCGGGCCGCAGGCCTCACGGATCGCTTCGATCTCCAGCGGCGAGGCCACGACGCCACGCAGTCCGCTGCTCTGGGCCAGACGGGCCAGGCGCGTGGCATTGCTCTCCGCGGAACCGTGGAAGCCGATCTGTTCGAGATCGGCCTCGGCGAGGCTGGTGAGCACCGTGACGCCGAGGACCAGGAGCGCGGAGTGATTGCAGGCGCGCAGCATTGACGCTCCGCCGGCGGTGTGAACCGTGGCCATCGACGCGCCCAACGAAGCCACTTCCGCAATGGCGTGTCCGGCGGTGTTCGGAATGTCGTGAATCTTCAGATCGAGAAACACCCGCTCACCGCGCGCGACGAGCTCGCGCACAATCGATGGCCCATTCGCGATGAAGGCCTGCAAGCCGATCTTCAGCGTCCCCGCCACTCCGCGCAGCGTGTCCGCAAGGCGAAGGATCTCTTCGCGAGTGGAAGCATCGATGGCGACGACGAGGCGGTCATGGGCTTGCATCGCGGCCCATGATATTCGGTTGGCGGTTGGCGGCTTTTGTCGTTCCTGCATATGCCCTGCAGCATGAGAGCCGTTAAACTCCCGCCAGCCGTCAACCACCAACCGACCATGGACAAATTCACTGTTGCCCGCACTCTCGACGAGATCTCGCGTTACATCGAGCTCAGCGATCCCAATCCGTTCAAGGCCCGCGCCTTCGAGAAGGCAGCGCGCGCGGTGGAGAACCTGGAAGAGGACCTGGACGCGCTGGTCACTTCCGGCGGAATCCTCGGGGTCACGGGGATCGGCAAAGGCACAGGGCAGGTCGTGGAGGAGATCGTCCGCACCGGGACCTCGCAATATCTCGAAGAGTTGCGCGGCCAGTATCCGCCCGGCATCTTCGAGCTGTTGCGCATCCCCAAGCTCGGTCTCAAGAAGGTCGGTCAGCTCTACAACGACCTCGGCGTGGCCTCGCTCGATCAGCTCGAGGCAGCCGCGCGCGATGGACGCCTGGCCGCCCTGAAAGGCTTCGGGCCGAAGTCGGCCGAGTCGATTCTCAAGGGGATCGAGTTTGCGCGCATGCGCGAGTCGCAGTTCCTCCTGCCGGTTGGACTCGAGATCGGCGAGATCCTGCGCCAGCGACTGACCGCCTTCGAGGAGGTCGAGCACGCCGAAGTCTCCGGCAGCGTACGCCGCAGACTGGAAGTCATCCGCAACGTGAACCTCGTGGTGGTCACCCGCAAGCCGGCCCTGGTCGTGGCGAAGCTGGGAGAGCTCGTGTCGAACGTCGAGGCACTGGACGACTCGACTTTCAAAGGCATCATCCGCGACGAAGTCGACGTGCTGTTCCATTTCACCGCACCGGCGGACCTCGGCGCGACGCTGGTCCGCACGACGGGCAGCGCCGCGTTTGTCGAAGCCTTTGGCAAAATCCCGAAGGCCCCGACGGAGAACGATGCGTTCAGGAAGGCGGGCATCGCCTTCGTGGAGCCGGAACGGCGCGAGTCCGCGGACGACCTCGCGGTCAAGAAGCGCACGAAGCTCGTCGCGCTCGACGACCTGCGCGGCACGTTTCACGTCCATACCACCTTCTCGGACGGGCGGAACTCCATGCAGGAGATGCTGGCGGCCGCGCATGAGAGAGGTTGGGAGTACGTGGGAATCTCGGATCACTCCAAGGTCGCGTACTACGCAGGCGGATTGACCGAGGAGCGGCTCGAGGAGCAGCACGCGGAGATCTCGCGGCACGAGAAGAGCGTGGCCCCGATGCGCGTGTTCCGCGGCACGGAGGCCGACATCCTGCCGGACGGCACGATGGACTACGGCGACAAGGTGCTCTCGAAGCTCGACTTCGTGGTGGCCTCGGTGCACTCCCAGTTCCAGATGGACGAGGAGCAGATGACCGAGCGCATCCTCCGCGCGATGGATGACCCGAACGTCACGTTCCTCGGGCACCTGACCGGCCGCAAGCTGCTCTCCCGCGCCGGCTACCGCGTGGACCACGAACGCATCTTCGACAAGGCCATCGAGCGCAACGTGATCGTGGAGATCAACGGCAACCCCAACCGCCTCGACGTCGACTGGCGCCACCTCCGCCGCGCCGCCGACCGCGGCGTGATGTTCAGCATCCACCCCGACGCCCACTCCGTCAGCGAATACAACGCCGTCATCACCGGCACCTGGGTGGCCCGCAAAGGCGGCCTCTCGCGCAAACAGATCTTCAACACGAGAAGCCTGGACGAAGTCGCGGAGTGGCTCGCGCAGCGGCGCGCGCGTTAGCTTGCTCGACACAAACTGTGGAGCGGTGGGCTTTAGCCCTCCGGGCACTCGCGATGCGTGGGCCGAAGCCGGGTGAGGCTCTTGGGACGCTCGTGCCGAGAGCCCCGTGCAGCGCCGGAGCCGACAAGGGAGAGGGGAAGTGTCTCGCGAGAGCCCGGCGGGCTAAAGCCCACCGCTCCACAGCATTTCGTCGTCTACGCGACTCAGCACCTCTCGAAGGCGGGAGAGCCTCGGCCGCGACGCACCGGGTGAGCGGTGGTGCGCCGCGGCCTCCGCAAGTAGGAGATGGACAATGCGCGCTGTCGTTCGTCAGCGCCGGGCGGACAGGACCATCATGAGCGCGCGCTGGCTTTGTGCGTCCCGCGTGACGGCCATGATGACGGTCTGTCCGAGTTTCAAATTCAGAGTGGTCTTCATGATCGGAGCGAGCTGGTCGCCGTCGAGACGGCTCAGCTTGAAGTCCGAGATCTTGATCGAGTCGCTGGCCGGGTCGTACTCCCCGAACTGAAAGTCGGCGCGATAGCTGGAGAGGTCGACCGATCCGTTGTCGCCTTCCTTGCCATCCACGTTGGCCGAGCCCAGCGCGTCTACCGTGTCGTAGCGCAAAAGCGCCAGCTTCGACTCGATGTCGCGCAGGTTCTCGGGCACTTTGGCGCGCGCGTCTCCACCGCTGCGGCCGGCGGAGACGAGGCGTACCGAGAGCCGGAAGGGCTGCGGGGACGCGTCGAACTGCGCAATCGCCGCGGCGATCTTCTTCAGGTTCTCCGGGTCGTCGGTGACCACGAGCGAGTTCGCGCCGGGCTGCACGGTGAACGTGCCGCTGCCGCTCATGAGCGGCTTGATCATGGCCGCGGCTTTGTCCGCCTGCTTGTGCTTGAACTGGAAGGTCCGCACGGACAGGTTCTTGCCCACATCCGCCGCGTCGGCGAATGCCGCTGCCGGCACCAGGAGCAGGAACATCAATGTGACTGCAATTCGCTTCATAAGTCCGCCGGAAGATTCTCGTCGAAGATCATCACGATCTTGACCGCATCCGATTCCTCGGTGGGTACTTCGACGATCGTCGCATTCTCCGATTCATACGTTTCGACGATCGGTTTCGTCGTGAGGACCAAGGCCGGGTTCGTGGACAGGGCCGCGCGAGTGGGGACCACCGGCGGCGCATCGGCCGTGCGATAGACCATCGTCGCCCCAAAGACGGCCACCGACACCGCGGCGGCCATGGCCAACCGGCGTGGCCAGCTCACCACTTGCGAGGCATTCAGCGACGTCTCCGCGTCTCGGACGCGGACCTGCTGCATCACGCCATCGACGAACGCGTCGATGCCGCCGGTGGGAATCATTTCGGCGCCGCCCAGCGCGCGGAACATCACGTCGGGATCGGCGTGAGCGGCATGGTCGAGGCAACGGTCGCACGAGCGCAGGTGCTCGAGCAGGGCCGCATCCTCGGTACCCACATGGAAACGCCGCCGGAACGCGTCACAGGAGATCATTTCTCCCTCCAGAGCTGGGCGTACTCGGGATAGCGCTTCTGCAACTGCACCTGCATCAGCTTCCGGGCGTTGAAGAGGTGATTGCGCACCGTGGACTCGCGACAGCCGAGGATCTTCGCGATCTCGGCCGAGGGCAGGTCTTCCATCTGATTCATGACGAAGATCGTCTTCTGCTTGGGAGAGAGAACCGAGGAGACGCTCTCGAAGACACTCTCCACTTCCTTGCGCTGCACGATGACGCCCTGCTCGGCGTCGGCGGCGGTCTTCACCAGGCGCAGGTTGGAGTTCACCGCGTTGTCCCGGGACTGACGGCTGCGCATGAAGTCGATGGCCACGTTCGTCACCATCCGGTAAAGCCAAGTGTCGAACGCGTACTGCGGGTCGTATTTCTCGAGGTTCTCCCAGAGCTTGAGGAACACGAGCTGGGAGATGTCTTTGGCGTCTTCCCCATTCCCGATGATCCGGTAGCAGAGCGCGTACACCTTGGTGGTCTTGCGGCGCACCAGCGTCTCGAACGCGTCGGTATCCCCGCGCCGGATCGTTTCCACGAGCTGCCGGTCATCGGGCTCGACTGCGGGCGTGGTCGGGTTCATCTGGTGAAGCCTGAGGGACATCGTGCCCGGTATTACGGGCGCCGCTCTGGGAACGTCTAGGGCCGCCGGTCACTTCCCTTTCGGTTACGGGTGGCGGGTTGCGGGTTGCGCGTGGCGAGTTGCGAGTCGTCGCGATAGTTTCATCTTCTCTCCGCTGGAAGCAGGGTGCGTTCACCTCAGAGACACAGCGCGGGCTTCGCCCGACAACCCAACGAAGTATTGGCCTGTCATCCTGAGCGGGCGGTGGAGTGGGGTGCGGGATCCCCTGCCGAAGCACGACCCCCGCTCCGCCGGCAGGGGATCCTTCGCACCCACCCGCCGCCCGCTCAGGATGACAGCGGGTTGTGTGCGCCTCTCGCGAAGATCCGAGATCAGTAGTACAGAGGGCCACAACTCGCAACTGGCAACTCGCAACCGCCAACCGCCAACCGACACGCTGTTACAATCCCGTCCACATGCGCATCCTGGTCGTGGGTCAGGGAGCAAGAGAGCACGCCCTGTGCTGGAAGCTGAAACAGTCACCGCTCGTCCGTGAGGTGTATGCGGCGCCGGGAAATGCCGGCATTGCCCAGGTGGCGGACATCGTTCCCATCGGGGTGGCGGACATCGTCGAGCTGGCCGATTTCGCGGAGAAGCTGAAGATGGACCTGACCATCGTCGGGCCCGAGCTCCCGCTGACCATCGGCATCGTCGACGAGTTTCAGAAGCGCGGGCTGCCCATCTTCGGCCCCACGCGCCTGGCGGCGGAGCTCGAGGGCTCCAAGGTCTTCTCCAAAGAGTTCATGCGCAAGTACGGCATCCCCACCGCCGAGGCGTTTGCGGCGAACTCGGTGGACGAGGCCAGGAAGGCGCTCAAGCAGATCGGCTACCCCGCCGTGCTCAAGGTCGATGGTCTGGCCGCGGGCAAGGGTGTGGTGATCGTGCAGTCGGCCGCCGAGTCGGAGGAGTTTCTCCGCTCAGTGTTCGAGGAGAAGAAATTCGGGGTCGCTGCGCGCATCCTCGTCGAGGAGTTTCTGACCGGCGAGGAAGTGTCGTTCATGGTCATCACGGACGGGAAGAAGTCGCTCCCGCTCGCGCCGGCCAAGGACTACAAGAAAGCCTTCGACAACGACGAGGGTCCGAACACCGGCGGCATGGGCGCGCACTCGCCCGCCGTGGTGCTGAGCGGCGAGACCGGCGCGGAGATCATGAAGTCGATCATCGTGCCCACGGTGCAAGGCATGGAGTCCGAGGGACGCCCGTACACGGGAGTGCTGTTCGCCGGACTGATGCTGACGCCGAATGGGCCGAAGGTGCTCGAGTACAACTGCCGGTTCGGAGATCCGGAGACGCAGGTGCAGATGCTGCGGCTCGAAGACGATCTGGCCGAGGTCTGCCTCCGCGTGGCACGCGGCAGCCTGGGCGATCTCAAGACGCTCAACTGGCTGAAGGAAGCGGCGGCCTGCGTGGTCGTGGCGGTTGAGGGCTACCCGGACGACTACCCAAAAGGGCAGGAAGTGACGATCGACGCGATCGATGATCCATCCGTGGTGGTCTTTCACGCCGGCATCGTGAAGCGCGACGGAAAGCTCGTGAATCAGGCCGGACGCGTGGTCAGCGTCTGCGCCCGCGCCGCGTCGCTCTCCGAGGCCCTGGCCAAGGCGTACGAGGCCGCCCCGAAGATCCGCTTCGAGGGAGCGCGCTACCGCCGCGACATCGGGTATCGTGCGCTCGAAGCACGCGCTGCTTCGAGTTGAGACTTCCGTTTGGTCTATGGACTTCGAGTGTCCTTTGGTCGTCGAGTCGTCGAGTCGTCGAGTCGTCGAGTCGTCGAGTCTTCGAGTCTTCGAGTCGTCAAGTCGTCGAGTCGTCGAGTCGTCGAGGAGTGTCCGTAATACGACTTCGAAAGTCTTCGCGCTGCACACACAACCTGTCATCCTGAGCGGGTGGTGGGTGGGTGCGAAGGATCTCCTGCATTCGGAGCATCTGTCGTGCATCGGCAGGAGATCCTTCGCGCCCACCCGCCACCCGCTCAGGATGACAGGTCAAGAGCGCGTTGGTTGTCGGGAACAGCCCATATGAGACGACTCGACAACTTGAAGACTTGACGACTCGACGACTCGAAGACTCGAAGACTCGAAGACGGCGACTCGGGAACAGCGCCAGAGAAAGAACACGAGAACAAAAGCGAGAGCGACAAACGCGAATGGCTAACAAACCCTGGGTCTTGATCATCATGGGCAGCGACTCCGATGCGGAGACGATGTCGCACGCGGCGGCCGCACTCGACGAGCTCGGCGTGCCTTACGAATTCGCAGTGGCCTCGGCGCACCGCAGTCCGGAGCGGACGCGAGAACTGGTCACCGCAGCCGAGGCGAATGGCGCGGTGGTGTTCATCGCGGGTGCGGGCATGGCGGCTCACCTTCCGGGCGTCGTGGCCTCGCTGACCGCGCGACCTGTGATCGGCGTGCCCCTGGCCAGCGGCGCGCTGCAGGGTCTGGACGCGTTGTATGCGATCGTGCAGATGCCGCCGGGAATCCCCGTGGCCAGCGTGGCCATCGGCGGCGCGCGGAACGCGGGCATCCTGGCCGCGCAGATCGTGGCCACCGCGGACGCCTCGCTCGCCGCACAACTCCGCGAACAGCGACGGTCCATGGCTGACGCGGTAACCGCCAAGTCGAAGAAGGTGGAGAAGTCGACGCGGTGATGCGATGGCGCACGCGCATCCTCATCAGCACGACATCTCGCGCAAGCTGATCCTGGCCACCGCGGCGAACCTCCTCGTCGTGGTGGGCGAGCTCACGGTCGGCGTCTGGGCGGGCTCGCTCGCGCTGATCGGCGACGCGTTGCACAACCTCACCGACGCCGTGGCGCTGCTGATCGCGCTCGTGGCCGTGAGGCTGGAGAGCCGAGCGCCCACGAGCGAGAAGTCGTTCGGCTACCAACGGGCCGGCATCCTGGCGGCGTTCATCAACGCGGCCATGCTGGTCACGTTCACGCTGTTCGTCTTCCGCGAAGCCTGGGAGCGATTTCAGAGTCCCCGCGAAGTGTCCACGGTGGCCATGCTGGTGACGGCGACCATCGCCCTCCTCGTGAACGGCATCACCGCCTACTCGCTTCACCACGAGAGCCGCGAGGACGTGAACATCCGCGGAGCCTTCATCCACATGGTGGGCGACGCGGTCTCCTCCGCGGGCATCATCGTCGCCGCCATCCTGATCCGCCTCACCGGCTCATCGCAGTGGGACGCCGGCGTCTCCGTGCTCATCGGCGTCCTCATTCTCTGGAGCAGCTACGGCGTCCTGCGTGAATCCGTGAACCTGCTCCTCGAAGGAACCCCCTCCGCCATCGACCCTGCCTCCGTGACGCAATCCCTTGGCAGCATCGACGGAATCTACGGCGTCCACCACCTGCACATCTGGGCCCTCGGCCCCTCCAGCCCCGCCCTCTCCTGTCACCTCATGGTCGGCGACGTCCCGCTGAAAGACACCGCCGGCCTGCTCGAGGAGATCAACGCAATGCTCGCCCGCGAGCACCGCATCGCGCACACGACCATCCAGTTCGAGTACACCATGTGCGCCGAAGACGACCCGCACTGCGTGCCTTTCACACGTCGCAGCCTCCGATAGGTCCCGGCTGCAACCCAGAGTTGGATGGCTTTTCTAGGCGTAGAGAAGACGGCGCCCCTTGGGTTCGGGAACCTGATCGCCGTGCTCGTGAGCCGTCTCGAGCCAAAGCGCGATCGCTTCCTGCGCGTTCGCCAGCGCTTCCGCATGCGAAGGTCCGTGCGCCATGCAGCCGGGTAGTTCGGGCACGTCGGCGATGAATGACTGATCCTCGTCACTCCAGAAAATGATGATCTCGTAGCGGCTGGTCATTTCTCGTTTCCTACCAACTTGTACTTCAAGATCACTGCCCGGACTTGCTTGACCTGATAAGGCTTCGCGTTTCGTCCATCGCGTTGCAGGTTCACGCGTTCTTCGACGCCCGATCTTCTGAACAGGTGGTGACTTCCCTTTGTTCTCTCCTCGAAACCAAGATCGAGGAGGATGCCACGCAGGTCCTCGAAGTCGATGTTGGCGTCCGACCGACCGCCGAGCAGATCGGCCATCAGCTTGTCGCGCCGCGTCACTCTGGCAGGTTACCACCGCCATGCGCGATGCGGCGAGCCGTCCACCGGTTCGGAGCTTACCGGCGCGAACCGCACGCGAATGGTATAGCTGTCACTCTGGACAGCGGTATACGACGGCTGCACACGAGAGTTCGACGGTGAGCGCAACGTTACCCGACGCTTGATCAACCTCTCGTATTCTTCGTTCGGCCCGATCCAAAACCAACGATGCCGGTCGGAGATTCGATGCTCAGGACGCGGTGGGAGGACCCGCACTGCGTGCCGTTCAATCAGTACGTGAACGTCACCACCGCGCGGGTCACGCGTTAGGTCAGTTGGGCGACGCGAACTTGAGGGGGAACTCCTCGGGATGTTCGATGGACCGGACCGAAAGGTCCACATCGAGGGCCGGCCAGTACAGATGATCCTCGCTCGGCCACTCGACTTGGGTGATCTTGCCGACGGGAGCGTCCGCGAACCAAGGAAAGTCCCGGAACGATACGAACAGCTCTCGTCCTCCGAGGTAGAGCCAGAAGCCGTGCCGCGAGATGTTCGTGACCTCAACTTCCGAAGTGCCGCGTCCACGCTGCCCTGATTTGCTGCTCATGATTCTGGACAATTGTAACCAGATTCGTGATCTCGCGTTCGGGCAATCCGTGGTTTTCGGCAAGCTCGACATGAGGAGAGATCCAGAACTTGGCCTCTCCGTCGCCCGAGGCCACGTGGATGTGGATCCGCGTTTCCTCTCGAGAGAAAAAGAAGAAGCGGTAGGGACCCTCCCGAAAGATCGTGGGGCTCACGGTTCGATGCTACTGCCCGCGAGCATCTCGCGCAAACCGCAGCGCCCAACGGTGTTCCACTCAGTTGCGGCAACCGGCAGCATCGAAGGAATCTACGGCGTCCACCACCTGCACATCTGGGCCCTCGGCCCCTCCACCCCGCCCTCTCCTGTCACCTCATGGTCGGCGACGTCCCCCTGAAAGACACCCGCCGGCCTGCTCGAGCAGATCAACGCCATGCTCGCCCGCGAGCATCGCATCGCACACGCGACCATCAATTCGAATACACCATATGCGCCGAGGACGACCCGCACTGCGTGCCGTTCCAACGCAGGAGCCTCAATACGTGAACGCCACCACCGCAGTGAACACCGATCGGTGTACACTGGCCCAGTGAAGCGCCGTGACTTGGAGCAGCGCCTGACGGACTGCGGTTGGCGATTCTGAGGAGTGGCGGACGGCACGACGTGTGGACCGACGGTGAACGTGAGGAAGCCGTTCCACGGCACCGCGAGATCAACGAGCAGCTTGCGCGTGCGATTCTTCGCCGTGCCTGTAAGGGGGGAGCATGAGATTTGAAGGTAAGGTCGTGCGTGATGGACGCTGGTGGCTGGCGGAGGTTCCCCTTCTTGAAGCCATGAGTCAGGGCCGCACCAGGAAGGAAGCGCTCCAGATGATCGCTGACTGGCTGGAAACGATGGTCGATCGCAAGGGTTTTCATGCCACTGTTTACCCGAACGGGCCTGGGGAGTTTGAGATTGCAGGGAGCGACGCGGCGGCCATGACGGCTCTACTTCTCCGTCGACGGAGAGAGATGAGCGGGACCTCACTTCGTGATCTCGCGTCGCGCCTTGGGTCGTCTTCTCGAAATGCCTACGCTCGGTATGAGCGCGGCGCGGCTGTGCCGACGGTCGAGAAGCTCGATGCTCTCCTCAAGGCAACATCTCCGGGCGGTGACTTCGTCATTCGTGCCTCGGGGAGGTGAACCGTGAATCGTGCCCAACGGCCAGCGTTTCACGGGCGCCGACCGCGACGCCTTGAGGCAAGGCACTTGGAGCACCGTAGAGCGTTCGGCAGCGTCCGGTACCGCTGAGTTGAACGCGACATGAACGATCACGGCCCCGCGCGCGAGCTCCTGGATCTCAGGCCCCAGCTCCGCGAAGCTTCGCCAGAACCTGCTGGAGGCTGCGTGACTCAAAGATCCTTCGTCTTTCCGCGCTCAACCTCGGCCAAAGCTTCAGCAGCGAATTGGTCCAGACGGCCCGCGGCAACGTCGTCTTCGAGCTGCCGGTCCCACACTTGCCAGTCATGCTCGATAACGCGGCGGCCATCTCACGGTGAACGGCTCCGGTGACGTCCGTCTGACAGATCAGCGCCCAGCCGTCGGCTTCAGAGTGGAGTCAGATCGCGCGATGATGGCCGCCGGGGGCACGCTGACCCAGTATGAGGCCGAGGCTCGGCGCAGCACCAACGACCCACGCGTCGCGTGCCGCTATACTGCCTGGCTCGATCTGACGACAACGGAGTGGCGTCCCTGATGCGCATCCTCATTGGCTTGCTCGTGCTCGCGTGTCTTACGCCTCCTGTCTACGCTCAGATGGAGCCCGATCCCGGCATCGCCGCCGCGGTCGCGAAGTTCGTGCAGGTTCTCGGCACGAATGACCCCCAGGCGATCGCGACGCTCCCCGCGGACAACACGAAGCTCGCGGGGCTGACCGATCTTCGTGACCTCTTCATGAAGCGGAACGCCTGCGTCCGCATCTACGGCTACGCATACGACGTCGAGTGGCAGACGAGGGACGGCGCCCGCGTGGCGGTGGCCATGCACGGGCAGATGCGATCGCTGAATCCCCGCAAGCCGATGAGAGAGCTTCACCGCGACTGGTTGCTCGAGCTCGAGCGTGCCGGCGAACAATGGCACGTCCGTGCGGCCAATCAGGCCGAGGTCTTCGTGGCACAGCAGTTGATCGAGGCGACACCCACGGACCGCGGGCACATCATGGCGGCTAACAAGTCCCTCTCGCGCCAGGACCTCTCGGAATGGATGGTCTGGTACGCCCGCGGGCCGGGGTACGTCGGGCGTAACGCTCCGATCCTCGCGTACGCGCTGAAGCTGGTCGAAGGAAATCCCGCGGACGAGGGAAACGTCCTCCGTCTGATGGCGACGCAGATGATGACGGAAGGTCGTCTCGACGAAGCGGTCGAGCTGGCGGAAAAGAGTCTGACCAAAGGGCAGGTGGCGAAGGACGCGGACGTCATCGCGAGCGCCTACTTTTCGAAGGCAAACGCCGTCTGGCGGCTAGGAAACCTCGAGCTCGCGGCGGATCTGTTCGAACGATCGGGGGCGATGATCGACCAGCTCGAGAAACCGCACTTTTCGCTCAACGCACTGAGCAATGAGGGGCACGTGCGCTCCGCACTCGGCGACTTTGGCGGTGCGCTTCGCGTAATCGCGCGCCTTAGCGAGCGATCGCGCGAGTACGGCTGGCGCGACGGCGAGATGCGCGCGGCGATGCTGCGCGGCAACGCATTCATCGCCTTGAGACAATTCGAGCAGGCCGCGATCGATCATCGCGAAGTGCTTCGTCTCGCAGAGCTCGAAGGGAACGACCAGATGGCCGCTACCGCGCTCGGCAACCTGGGGGTGGTTGAGGATGGCAGCGATCGGGTCAAGGAGTCGGTTCCCTTTTTCCAAGCGTGTCTGGAGCGCGGCAGCAAGTACAAAGAGCGGCGCGTCTTCGCGCACATCCGTCTGTCCAGGGCGTTCTTCCGGCTCGACGATTTCGAAGCCTCTGAAAAGCACGTCAAGCTCGGACTCGCAGAGCTCGACCCGAAGGCCGACGGCCCCAGTCGCTCCACGTTGTACATTCTCTGGAGCCAGATCGAACATCTTCGCCACAACTACGAGGCGGCGCTGACGCACGCCCGCGCGGCGATCGAGGAGGGGCAGAAGCCCGTTGTCGATCGCCCGTTCCCTTTCAGTGCGTCGGGGCATCAGGTTGCAGCGATGGCGCTCCGCTCTTTGGGCCGGCTCGAGGAGGCGGAGAGCGAACTGCGAGACACGGTTGCTTTGATCGAGGCGTTTCGCGACTCCCTCGCTCCCGCGGAGCGCGCCCGCGCCAGCGCGCTGGAGAAGCACACCGATGCGTACATCGGACTGATCGACATGCTGCTGGCGCGGAACGCACCGGAGGAGGCGCTCGCTGTTGCCGAGCAGTTGAAGGGGCGCTCCCTGCGCGACGCCGTCGATACCGGGCCGGTCGATCTCGACGCCTCGATGACGCCCGCCGAACGGACCCGCGAACAGGAGCTCAATCGACGCATCATCGATCTCAACCGCAAGCTGATGGTCGCGCGCGGCGACGAAGTCGCAGCCGTCCGGGATGAGCTGACGAAAGCGCGAAACGGACTCGAAAGCTTTCGTGCGAGTCTCTACCTCACCCGTCCGGTCGTGGGTCGGAGGCGCGCGGGCCGCGGAGTCGCAGCGGCGAAGGATCTGCTGCGCCTGCCGCCCGACGTCGCCGCCGTGGAGTTCGCGGTCGGCAAATCAGCGACGTACATCTTCGCAGTCACGCGCGACGGCGAGAGGGTGAGCGTCCGCGCGCACAGAATCGACATCGACCGCGAGGCGCTGCGAAAGAAAACTGGCGACTACGTCGCCGCCGTGCGTGGCCGCGATCTGGCCGAGCGGTCTCGCGGCATCGAGGTGTACGACCTCCTGCTGAAACCCGTCCGGGACCTGTTGCGCGATGGCCGTTTGCTCTGCATCGTTCCCGACGGCGTGCTATGGGAGCTGCCGTTTCATGCGCTGCGCATGCCGGACGGCGGAACGCTCGTCGACCGTGTGGCCGTGTTCTACGCGCCGTCACTGACGATGCTCACGCACGAACAGGGCCGTGCGGACGGGGGCCCGCCGCAGTTGCTCGCCTTCGGCAATCCGCGTGTCGCCAGCGAGGCGGCGGCGAAGCTTCGCGCGGTCGATGCCCTCGTCGACCTCGCTGCGATCCCCGACGCGGAGACGGAGGTCAAGGCGATCGCGAAGTTGTACGGGCTCGATCGCAGTCGCGTCTTCATGCGCGACCACGCGCGCGAAGCGACCTTCAAGAAGGAAGTGGAGCAGGCCACGATCGTCCACCTCGCCACGCATGGCCTCGTCGACAGCAACGCGCCGATGTTCTCGGCACTCGTGCTCGCCGGAGGGGATGCGGGCGAGGACGGACTGCTCGAAGCGCGCGAGATCGCCGACCTCGCATTGCGCGCCGATCTGGTCGTGCTCTCCGCGTGCGAGACCGCGCGCGGCCGCGTCGGCGCCGGGGAGGGTGTGATCGGTCTGTCGTGGGCCTTTCTCGCGGCCGGCTGTCCGACGACCGTCGTCAGCCTGTGGAAGGTCGACTCACGGAGCACCTCACTGCTGATGGTCGAGCTCCACCGCGGCCTGTTGGCCGGACTGCCGAAAGCGGAAGCGCTGCGGCAGGCGCAGCGCGCGCTGCGCAGCGATCCCCGCTGGTCGCATCCGTTCTACTGGGCGCCGTTCGTCGTGGTGGGTGAGGGATGGTGACGGGTTCCGGCTGCGGGCTCGGGGTCCGGGGAGAGGGGACTCGAGGACTTCGACGACGTCGTCCGCGATGGTGTAGTACAAATGAAACTGAACTGCCGATAGTAGGATGCGCCACCACGCCCTCGCCGGCGCGCGGAAAAGTAGCTAAGCTAGCGCCAAGAAGCCGCGCTCAAGTTCCGACGAGAAGAGGCTCGGTGCGGCCAAACGATTCTCGTACCACCAGTCAGACGCTTGTTCGATTTGCCGTGCGGCTCGCGGCGAAATCTGAAGAGCATACGCCAACGACCGCGTAACCTCAGACTGCCGAAGCAGGTCCTCGCTACTGATGTAGTTACCGGAGCGAATCGCAGTGAGCGATTCGATCAGCGCTTCTTCCTCGGCGGATGTCAGGCCGACCGGCTCGTCCACCGTTGAAGCGAGTACGGCCACGGCGGCACCTTCCCCGAACTCACCTTCCGGCAGCGCCACCATGCCGTGCTCGACTTTCCGGTTACAAGCTTCATCGAGAGGAAGTGTCGCATTCCACCGTAGGCTGCATGACGGTGCTCCCGACACGGTGCAGAGTTCAACGGACCACAGTTCAACGTCAGACCCTAGTTGTTCGGTGTTTGGTCAGCAACCTGTTGATCCTGCGCCACATGATCAACGCTGTCGATTGGGTTCGACGCTCTCTCTACTTCGCGGTTTCCGCCACGAAAGCGAAGAACGAAGGCTTGCGCCCACCAATCCTTCCCAGCGATCCCTTCCCGGCGCGGTCGGCGTCCGGAGGACCTGGGTTAGACCAGGGTTAGACCGGGTTAGACCGGGGTTAGACCTGGGTTAGACCTGGGTTAGACCGGGTTAGCCGAAAGTTAGGCCACGCCATCCGGGGCGCCCGCACGTCATGGTTTCGCGCCGCGAGGATGTCCTGCCAGTTGCCGTCCAGCCGAGTAGACTCGATTGTATTGGTCAACTGATGATGGACTCCTGTCGAGCGATGCAAGCTGTGGACGCAGTGGGTCGATGCTAAGAAGCAATTACGCGCTCCGTTTAGGATCGTCTAACGGTTCACTTGTGAGAGTCGCTCGCTGCTCGCGGACGAGACCCGTGACAACTTCTCGTGTCACTTCGCGAACAACGCTGTGCATTGCCTGCTCGCTAAGAATACTTAGACGCGCCTGCAACGTGGCAACCTGCGCCTCAAGCGCCGCATTCTCCCGGACGTGCTCATCGTGTACCAGCGCGACTCTCGCGGAAAGTTGATCGACCGTCGCTTCCAGTCGAGTCAGCACCTTGTCGGTATTGCGCTGCAACTCGTCAAACCGCACACTCGTCGTCACGATCTCCCGATAGAGGTCGGACAGCTTCGCGGCCAGAGAGTTCAAAGTTTCAGTTACGCTCACAACTGAGCTCCTAACCGTGATCGTGTAACTTCAGCGACTGCGATGATATCCAAGTGGCGAGTCAGCATCACCGCGTACTCATCAAATTGACGCTGCAGGTATTCGTGCTGCGCTATGAGCGCGTCAGTCCGCTCGATCAGTGCTGTTAGCGCCTGCTCTGTTGAAACTGCATCCGGCAAGGCGCTTGTAGCGATGAGTTTCTGCCGAGCATAGTGCGATACGACCTCCTCGCGGAGGGAAGACAATTCGAGGGGACGCAGAAGCTCTGTCTGACTCAAAACATCGCGCAGTCGTTTCCTCGCGTCGTGCAACCGCATCTTCACGGTCGTCTCATCGACACCCAAGGAGTGAGCGATCTCTTTCGTGTCGAATTCGCTCAACTGGAGTAGAAGCACGGCTCGAGAGGGTGGTGACAGATGCTCCATAGCCTCATACAACCGCGCTGCCGCCTCACCAGCAGCGAACAGCTTCTCCTGGGGTGCTGGTTCGTCTGACGTGTTGGAGGGAAGATCGGCTTCTGTCACCGGCCGATGAGGTGCGTATGAGCCGCGCTTTAGCGTGTGGCTTGCCCGCACCCGATTCAGCACAACCCGCGTCGCCACTGTCTGTAGAAACGACCACTCGCTCTCTCCACGGTACTGATCGCCCACAGCGAACACACGTAGAAACACATCTTGCGCAACATCGTCGGCGTCGTCGCGACTGAGTCGGAATACCTCGACAAGGTATCGCATGACGCGACGGTAGTAGTGCCGATACAGATGTTCGAACACCTCGTCGCGATTCATGTCCGAATGATCTCACACTTCAAGGCACCGCTCGTCACGATGGGGCGGGACTCTGGTGCGCCTAACGGATATTGAAAGCACGCTCCGACCTGCTACCGTGGAGGTGCGACCCCCCAGGAGCAAGAAAGGAGCGGCTGCGATGAAAGAGCAGGCAATCCAGTATCTCGCTTTTGACGTGCATCAGGCGACGGTCGTCGCGAGTCTACG